>Ga0222691_1000105_pt1 | contig 36117 bp, 53 predicted proteins | sample AntAcemetage1237_FD_179839 | JGI IMG/M metagenome (GOLD analysis project Ga0222691, IMG submission 179839) | Saline water microbial communities from Ace Lake, Antarctica - #1237 | ecosystem: Environmental > Aquatic > Non-marine Saline and Alkaline > Saline | place: Antarctica: Ace Lake... | reverse complement strand
ATCAATCAACCTATAGTCGTCCGCTAAGTGATCTGTTAAAGGTTGCTTAGAGTTGGAATGACAAACCCCGACCTCTTTAGGGTCGGGGTAGTTGACAAATCGGACATTCAAGTAACATTTACATCCTCAAGTAACATTTCTTTGGTGATATCAACATCGATCAATGATCTAATTCTTTCTTTCTCTGCATCGACAATTATTTTTCCTTCATTTTGACTCCATTCGTGCGATGCTTTAAATAAATCATAAACGTGTTCGAATTCCCTGTCACTACAATGTTCTTGAAAAAGTTCTAGCCTATTACACACTGAATTAACTCTCTTTTCAACAGTTGGCATATGATTCAAAATATCATCAACTAGAATATAAGGAATTGATTTTGACAAGAATTCGAAAGTAAATGAATTTTGAGCAACTGCACTGTTGCCCAAAACAGAATCCCATAATTTGCCTCTTTCGTCCCATTCTTCATCTGTAACATCATCTAATCTATCGGTGTTATTCCAATAACCATATTCTTCCAAGTTTGGTAATTCATTCCAGATTTTATCATATCCAAACTTATTATCAAAGAAAGTAATCATCAACACCCAATCCTTAGTAGTAAATAATGATACATCGAATTCAAAATCGAATTCTGGATTCCTGATACCAGTTTTCTTCATATTTTCGGTTTCTCTCCTCACAAAGTTGTTTACTTTCATAAACGGACAAAATGATCCATCTATTTTGAATTCCGAGACAATGCTTTCATTCAACGGTATTCCCGCTTTATTCATATCTATAAATTTACAGGTCATCATGGCGACTTTCTCAGAAAGCTTCTTCAGTCTAAGTGCTTCTAATTTAACCTGAAGCACTTTCAATTGATCCATTAATTCGAAGAGATCAATGTGAGGAATCCGAAAGCCATTATAAATTTTAGTACTCATTCAATTCTCCAATAAGTTCAAGCGGGCGTAAATATCATCTTCACATTCATCTAAACGATAATAATGTTCCACAGACCATTCACCAGGAATAACATTGGCCTGAATGACCTCTTCATAATCATTTGATGGTTCTTCTTTTACATCGTATTGGATGTCGAGTGAATCCAAGACGGATCGATCTGCACACATCCAACGCCACATTGCAAGGCAAATTATGCCTAAATGGGTATAATTTGTTTGAAATTCTTTATCTGGTTTTTCTTCAAACATATAAGGATCAGTCAGAAGAACTTCTTTTCCATCTTTCCTTTTCCAGACAGATAAACTCATATTCCCCATTTGTCCGAAACCTACATTTTGATCTGCTAAGTATTTTGTTCTATTATATCTTCCCAGCAAAACATCTAGAGAGTACTCGTTATTATATTGTAGTTCATCTGGACAATCTTCGATTTTATCGTTATCGAAGTAATTAACAAAAATTAATTGTCCAGATTCCACCTTTATAGTGGAACTGAAGCATTTTAATTTATCTATTTCCTCTGCAATGCATCTCACTTCTTTTGATGTAATATCAACTGAAGTATTTTCTTCACTATAATGTTTCGGAACTATAATCAATATTTCTTTTTGTTTTTCATCAATAATAGCTTCTAGCCTTTTTCCGCAATTGTAGCATGTTAACATATTGTTGTTAAAAGAAGGTTCATCAACAGGAATGAATGTATTAGCAATTAAAGAACATAATCTACTGGTTCTATCTCGATCAATAAGTCTTTTCATGAAATCCGGTGATAGTTTTTCAAGAGTCAACATGCACATATTGACATGATGACCTAAAGTATTTAATTTTAACTTTTTGTCTTCCAATGCTTCCTTGATAAGTATTGGTTTATTGTCAAAAAACCAATACAATTCATTTTCAGCACAAAGTTCATCACCTATCTCAGTTAGATTATTATCTTCATTGTTAATTTCAACAATTCTATAATCTAATTGATCGTTGACAAAAGCTAAATACATTATTGATTATACAGATTAGAGAATAGATCGATGACTTGCAGTCCTAAGGTTGTTTTATTTTCTACTTCAGGGATACAATCACTATAACTGTATGGTTTGTTTTGATAGCTAACAAAATTCTTATCAGCCTGATTGGCTTGTAGCCATTTAATTACTAATTCAGGGGTGGTTTCATACTTGATTTTCTCTACTTTGGTTTCATTACCGTCTGCATCGACAACAACACCTGATGAACCACACATTTCAAGCATTTTATTAAACATGCTAATGATTCGTTGTTCTGCTTTTGGATGCAGAAAGGTTTCTGGATTCACAAAGAAACAGCTTTTGCTTTCGAAACAGGCTTCACAACCTAGAACGATCATTCCTACTACATGAACAACACCCATATCTTCTTCGTTTAAGTCATTGATATTATTAGGAAGTGTGATATCATGAAAAACGATATTAAATAGGTTTTTGAAGATATCTGCTTGAGATATCCATTCCCATTGTTTTTGATTCATTTGTTCCATGGTTTTGATTGTTTTTCTACAATCGATTCTAACATATTCAGGAACGTCTACCTTGATTCCATTTTGATGAACAATTGCTAACAGTTTTTGATCTGCTGGTAATTCTATATCAGTGACTACACCATTAGAGGTAGCTTTTAGTAATGGCATTTAAACAATCCAATCAGTAGTGAGGTTTTTTAGTTTATAAGACTTTGGTTTTGGTACTTTAATTTCTTCATCCATCCATTTGAATAATTCAGAAACGAATTGATGTTTGTTTTCATGGTTATTTTTTATTTGTTTATTAGTTTTGACAACACTTTTTCGATACATACACCTGATGTACGTATTTGACATATCCTTGTGCTTTTGATATTTCCCCAAAATGAAGATGTGTTTGTATTCCTTCATCAGGAAATTTTGCCAAGAACTGCAATTTAACATCATCATCTGGAATGATAACATCATCTGATTCCATTAATTTATTGAAATCATCTGTAAGTTCCCATAGATCATAATGTTTATTGCTTTGAGACAAAACAAAGCCTTCATTTTCATTATAATTGTGTATTATTTGATTATTCATGATTTCTACTTTCTGTGTGAATTATGTTCCAAACTTCCATTTCAATAGATTCTTTTAATTCATCAAGTTCCACAAAGAAATTATAATCTTTGTTTTCAGGGAATTCTTCGAATTCTTCATTTCTGATTAAAACTCGATGTTTCTTGCAAACTTCGACTATATCTTTAATGAATTCATCGGCACGTTGTTTAGCATCATCCATTTAAAACTATCTCGGCACATTGTTGGCATTTGTTAAAATCAAACTCATCATCTTCATTTCTGATAAGAGTTTCCATATCAATCCAAATTTCTTGATTTCCAACTTGTTGTTGAATCAATTTCAATTGTTCTTTTAGGTTATCTGGACCTAGACCACCAGCAAACCCACACAATTCCTTTCTAGGTTTCGGCCATGAATCAGGCAGGATACCCACACCACCAGATTGATCAAACAATCCAACGGCATTAATTCCATTTTCTTGGGCGATATCTAATATTTTGTCATTTACATCATTGAGTTGGAATATAAACTGTTTGTTTTTGAGTCTTGGGTCTTGAAAGCCTTCCAAGAAGAGATCGACATCCTTAATTTTATGCAAATATGCGTGAAAGTTAAGCTGAAACCTCTGAAAATGCCTTGATATTTCAGGAATTTCGTTTAGAAACTCCCATGAACCTGCGCAAATATCTCTAACCCATTTACCACATAAATGTCCTGATAAATTAAGTGGTGATTGTTTCGTGATGGAATTTTGATTTATTAGTTCACAGAGTTGATTTTGCCATTCTTTAGAAGGGAAACGTTTATTTCCTTCTGCTCTTTGAGATAATAGAATTCCCCATTCGATAAATGGGAACTGTTTTGATAATTTGAATAGATTTTTTGGATTGGAACCATCATCGGCTCCGGTAAAGGTGACAAGGTTAATGTTCATGTTTTTCCTTTTAGCGAGAGATTTTCTGTAGTATAGACTATTTTATAGGTAGATGTTTCAGCTTTTCTTGGAAATTTTATTTTTTAATTAAGTTTAAATGATAAAACCCCAAACACTATATAATTAGGTAATAAACACAGGAACTGACCAAGGTGAATTGTGGAAGATAAAATAAACAAAATACTAATTGATTTAAAGCGTTTAGTACAAGACGTTGAAGATGTAAAAAAAGAATTTGATAAGAAAATAGAATTTAATGATGACTTGAGATATCAAAAAATAAAAACGATGCTAGAATCAGACGATTGGCCTCAAGCAATTCCTGACGAAATGATCATAAATAATACTAACCAGGAAGAAAAACTAGAAAGAGCAGAAAATATTATTAATTTATTATTTGATGAAAACAATATTAAAAACATTAATTTCTTAGATTTTGGATGTGGAGAAGGTCATGTAGTTAAAAAAATGAGTCAATACACAAATGAGGCATATGGATACGATATTGTAGACAATTTTCAAAGTTTCAACAATTTAAATTTATACACATCTATTAATGAACTTAAAGGTAAAAAATTTGATATTATCTTAGCTTTTGATGTTATTGATCATGTAGATGATCCAGTAACCGTTTTACACGAAATGAGAAATCTGCTAAAAAATGATGGTAAAATATACATGAGATGTCACCCTTGGTCTTCTCGTCATGGTGGTCACGTTTATAAAAAGATAAATAAAGCATTTGCTCATTTATTTCTCAATGAAAAAGAATACAAAAAATTATCTGATTCTCAAGTAAAAAATAAAGTTTTATTTCCTATTAAAACTTATCGTGAATACTTTGAACAATCACAATTAAATGTAATTGAAGAAGAAATTCATAAACAGGAACTAGAAAATTATTTTTCTAAAAATAAAATACTTCGACATGAATTAAATTTTATTTTTGAAACTAACGGTGTTTTTCCTAGTATTCAACTTAAACAAAATTTTGTCGATTTTATTTTAACTAAAAAGGATAATCATGAAAAATAATGATTTTATTGAATTAAATAAAGAATGTTGTATTCACAACACAAAAGGAATTATAGATTACGAAAGTGAATATTTTGAAAATTATAAAGAGCGATCATATTCTGAAATTGGTGTAAAATTAAACAATTTTAGAAGATGTTATGTAGAATGTTTTAGTACAGATGGAGAGATAATAGATGTAGGCACTGGTTACGGACAATTAGTAATGGATAGTAATATTAGATGGTTTGGATACGATGTTAATCCACTAACTAAAAATAGATTAGGTAAAAGATTTGACGAAAAATGGGAATTATATAATAATATATGTTTTTTCGATGTACTAGAACATTTTAAATGCCCTAATACGATATTAAATAAAATTAAACCTAATGCTATGGTTTTTATAACTATACCAGTATGGAATCATGATTGGAGCAAATTTAAAAATGAGATTATTTCTTGGAAACACTGGAGACCTAATGAACATTTTTTATACACTTCAACAATTGGATTTATTACATTAATGAACAATAATGGATTTGATCTTATTGATAATAACCAAATCGAAACTTCACTAGGTCGTCAAGAGGTGCATACTTTTGCATTCAGAAAAAAACAAAATAATATCTAAACTCAAAAGATATTTAATAAATGACTCTAAAGAACAAATATCAATTATCTACGGAGGGTACGGAGATTTTATTGCTCTAGACTTTTTCTTGTCAGAATATGAAAAAAATAAAATCACAACAGTGTATCAATTAGGTTATAGACCAGAATTATATCAAGATTTTTTTCTAAATTACAAAAATATAACTAATTATAGATATTTTTGGGATTGTTTAGGCAGTAAAGATAAAACTGTTCAGTTTAGATCTTGTATTATTGATTATTTAAAAAAAAATAAATATAATGTTGATTTTGTAAATAATGTAATTAATAAAAGAAAATATAGATATAAAAATGCAAAAAACTCTTATTTCATTAACACAAAATTATCTAATATCACGAAATTCAATTTGCCTAATTATTATTTCGTGATATGTCCATACACTATAAATGCTACCGAAAAGTGGAATTACAGAAAACTTACAAATAATGAATGGAAATTAATATTAAATTATAGTAAATGTTTTAACATTAAAGCTGTAGTACTTGGAGTAGACTGTGATGTACCAGAACATGAAAATTTAATTAACCTAAATAATAAAACAACTATATATGATGCGATAGAAATTACAAAAAAAGGATTATTTTATATAGGAGTTGATTCAATGTTAAGCATAATTGGGGCTTTTGATAAAAAATCTTTGATAAAAACAAGACCTAATGAAGGTATGGCTACAAAAAATAAAACATTGTATTATCCTAATGATTGCAATCTTGTTCAAAACATAAATAAAGACAATATTAAACACTTGTTTAAACCATTTATAAAAATTTAATCAAATTGTTACCGTAAAAGTTTTTCATTCTTTTTAATTTATCTTTTTGTCTTGCAAAATGAATCAAAAAATCACCTTGACTGTAATTAACTTCTCTATGATTAAACCAACAAAATGGCATTATCTTCACATTTTTTCTAACTTCCGATGAAATATCATACAAATAACTAAAAGCTGATTGCTCATGATAAATTCCACCAAAACCTCTTGTAGATAAAGTTTCCACCTTGTCTGGTGGGTAATAGGTATTTAAAAAATCAGTCGTGTTCCATAAATGATCTAAAAAATCCTTAGACCAAGGAGAATTTTTAATTATAAAAGCACTAGTAGATAAATGAGTTTCTTTACCATTGTTAAAATCTGGCATAGTGCTAATATAAATATTCTTGTCTTCTATTTGGTCTTCTATTTGGTCTTCTATTTTAATATCAATATTCATTACAAAAATATCAGTATCTAAAAAACAAATGTAGTCATATTGGTATAAATGTTTTCTTAATGATAATATTTTATTCCATGTAGGGAATCTATCTGATGTAGTTTCTGTATCGAAAATAGCTTTATAACCATGTAATTCACAATACTTAATTTTAGAAGGACTAGACAATCTTCTAATTTCTGAATATTCTTTGTTTGAACAATCCAATAACGCTATTTTCATTATATCTAAAATCTCAATTAACTATCTTATTAATAAGCTTATTTATATTTATAAATCTATTTCTTGTAATTCCGTAAAAATGTAAAACTTTAGGATCTTTAGAAGCTAATTCAATCCATTTTAATTCATCTTCATCTTGATTAAAAGGCGTTTCATACTTAACAAAGTTATTATAAATAGGAGAAAGGTTGTGAATCTTTTCTAAATTTCTAACACAAATATTATGTAAAGATTGCTGTTCTGCAAGGTGTAAATTGCTCAAAGCATTCATCTCTTTATCCCATTGTTCAATCAAAATTTTCAAGCTATCGTCTCGTTGAAAAAATATAACTCCTGAACTAAGAGATTTATCTTGATCTTCGAATCTAGTTACACCTATTGTATAACTTTTCAAAAAGGCATCATCAATAGGATTTAAAATATAACAATCGGTATCTATGTAAACAAAATTTTCATGATCTGTATTATCAATATGATGTTTAATACACTTCATTTTTCTTTTACAATTTATTTTCCAATCATTTGATTTAGAAAATAATGAAGTTTGATTTACATTTTCATAGAAATTGGATTTTTCATCTGTGTATATATGCACTTGTTCGGATTGATAATATTTTAACCATGAAGGCATCATCAAATCTAATACTTTTTATAATTAGAGGAACAATAGGTTATTATATTCAATGATTTCATTTTTTTGTTATCTGTACTAAATTAGATGAAGGTAAAGGACAAGGTAATTTGAATTTATTAGCAGTACCGCTTGCAGGACACATTGCACAATGTTTAATCTCTTCTGTTTCGTAAAACATTTTAATTTGTTGGTATGAAGATTTTGGTCCTATTGCTTGACCATCATAGTCTCCTTCACGATAAGTTAAATACTTATCCCATTTTGAATCCAAATTAAATTTCTTATCTTGCATCTGTAAGTATGCTAAATTTGGACATTTCCATAGTTTGCCCATAAAAAGTTGTTTACACCATTTGACACCACAATTACCCCAACTCTGTTTCGAATTGTTATCTTCAAAAGGCATCATCTGATCTCCGAACCCTTTATATACTCGTAACCAACCTTTGTAATCTTCTTTAATTACAACTTCAACACCATAAGACTTCCATTCTTGCAATAACTTATTTATTTTTTTAAATTCTTCTTGATATTTATCTCCTGAATGGTGAATAGAAACTCTTAGTTGAATGTTGTTGGCTTTTAAAACCGATGGTAGATCTGGAAATCTGTATAAAAAGAACCCATTACTGATTATTCTTATTTTCGTATCTTTCCAAATAGCTGATGTTTCTTGAGCTATTTCCACTAAATTTTTATTAAGAGTCGGTTCACCTCCCATCAATGATAACCATTTGGGTTTTATTTTCTCGCTCCACGGTTTCATCATTTCTACAATTTCGTTGACACTTAAAATACCTGTGTGACCGTGATTCGAATAATGTGAACAACTTTCACATTTCAAATTACAACCATGAGCAACATGAACTTCTACGTTACTCATTCTATCCTTGGGAATATATCTAATGTCTTCTTTAATCATAGTAAATATTTATTTTGAAATTTATACTTAAACAAATCAATATCTTCTTGGTGTCTTTTTCTAACTATTTCTATAGTATCTTTATCATAGTATAAAGAATAATGATTGCGATTCATTTTATTGAAATGAGGAAAATTAATATTTATACTCAATGAATCTGTTACATGTTTTATATCTTTTTCTAAATTTTCAAATCTTCCTATAAAATCAACCGCTATTTTGTTATTATCATCAATCAACCAATTAATTTGAGATTGAAATCTTAGAAATTCAGAATGAGGTTCATCATGATCTTCAAGCAACCACTCTTTAAAAGATATATTTAAATCAATTCTTAGGTTCTTGGGACAATGCCAATACTTTGGATTAACTTTATGAGATTCTTTTCTGAAGAAATATTCGGAAACCATTCTATCCCATGGATTTCTAACAAAAGAAAACTTAAAAAAATCATCCCATTTTTTTTCTGGGATTTTACATTTAATTTCTTTTAAGCTTTGTTGATCCGAACATAGAGATTTATCCGAAAACAAGCTTTCTATACTAGTTCCACCTGTCTTGTTTATATGTACAAAAATGACTTTATGTTTGTTTGAAATCATAATAGTTTTATTAAAAAATCCACGTTATTTTCTTGGTTGTTTAAAGTTTGAAATATTTCACAATTATTATCTATTTTAACTCTTGGATAAAATTCTTTATAGACACAATTCAAAATCATTTGTTCACTTAAATACGGTGGTTTCTTAGGCACAAAAGTTACATTGTTGATGTTGAAAGGAGGCATGATAGAAGGTAATTTATTTTCCAATACTAATTTTTTGATTATTTGTATTTTTGATAAACATTCTCGAAAGAAAGTTTTGAAAAAATCACTTTTAGCTATCCAAGCACCTCCATTCAAAAAATTATAAACGCCATCTGATGTTTTGATTTGAAATTCTTTCCAGTTTTTAGTTATTTTATCAAAACCACAAGGGAAATAAACTTTATCAGAAGAAAATAACATTTCGCAATTCATCTTTTCAAATCGTCTAACGATACCTTCCACATCAATAGGAATAACATCAAAACCATCAAACCCAATAATATAATTAGTCGAAATATTATCAATATGGTCACAACAACAAACTATTTTATCGGTATTGTTCCAATTTTTAAATCCACAACCTAATACTGTACAATAGCAATAATTCTCTAACAAGGATTTTTCTTTATATGTGTTCCAAGTTAATATCTCTAAATCTTCACACCGATCAATATAATTTTTAATCTTTTTGACTTTATCAAATAAATTATGTTTGTGTTTTCCTGGAAAGTGAAAAGCTAACGGAAAAGTTTTTGTAGAACTGTTATATATCATATTTTAAGTCGCTCCAATGATTTTCTATGGCTACAATAACATCTTTTGGTATTGGTTTTAGTTTAAATAAATTTGAAATTTTTTTATATCTATTAAATACGTCAAGCTGACCATTGAGTATTTTTTTATCAATTAACATTTTAGAATCAAAAGAAGAAGGAATATTGCCCAACTCTTTATAATTCCACAAAGTCTGAATCACTTTATTATCTACGATTTCATCAAAATCAATTCCTATGTCATTGGCACATGACATTCTATATTCCTTACAACAAACAAATTTATTGTAATTTATAGGAACTTCTGATTTTTCCCATAAGTTATAACATTCCAACCAAATATTCCAGTATTCATCTCCATTGTTTAAATATAATTCTTTAACATATTCGAAACTTATAATATTTTTATCTGTGTGTTTATGCAAATAGCTAGAGATCCAATTCAATGGATCTCTAGCTATAAATAGAAATTTAATACTTTGGTCGATTTCTAGTAGTTTGTTTTTAGATATATTCTCAGTAAAGTATTGTGGAAACTCAAAGGATAATAAATTGACATTATTGTTCAATGATGGTAAATATTCTATAAGATTAAATAACTTTTTTTCGCTTTTGATTTTATAAGGAAAACAATTATTGACAAAATAATAAGATTTAAAATGACTTAATATCCAATTAATTAATAAATGATTACCACTTCTTTTTGCGCCTAACAATAAATACGTGTTCATTCATTTATTTATTGTCTAAAATTGTTTTTTACTCCAAATAATATTCCACGGATGGTTTAGGGGAAGAAATCTCAGTGATAGCCAGCCTATGAGACATGAAACAGGCTTTGAAATATTTTTCCTCTCCAATGATTTCCATTTTATAAACAAACCAATTATTACCCAAATCCTCTACAACCTCTATATTTGGAGGGAATAAAACGATTCAATAGCCTCTTCGTCATCAAAGTAGTTTAAAACGCTCACATTTGACGTATGAACGACTTTAATGCAATCTTTGGGATTTTCTACGATGTATTCATAAATGTCCTTAAAATCGTTCCCAGCCTTCCAGAACTTGTAGACTTCAATATCAGTCCAAATTCCTTCTTGCTGCCAATTAACGGGACAATCTTGCGAAACATATATTTTCATTGTTTAACTATGATGAAGTAAGAATTCTTGTCTATCCAAAACAGAATCTAATTCTGAAGGGGATGAAACGAAACTTTGTTGCAGTTTTCTTAATGATTGACCAGTTTCGGGATTGCTTCCAAATAACTTATATGATTTATTTGCACTAATTAAGAATCCACGACAAATAGGGATTTCGCCAGATATGGTTTTATCAACTATATCTTCTGTTGAACCTTTACGTTTCATATGACATGGGAACAAGCCTTCATATTGTTGAACTTCTAATGTTTGTTCGACAGTTAAATCTCCCAACCAACCTTTTAATGAACTTTTTTTAAAAGGACATTGACCACAGATTTTCTTACAAGCTTGTAAATTCATCCAGAAACTAACCTAGAAACGAATATTATAATAAAATAAACAAAAACTGCTAATAATGCGCCTGAAATTTGTTGAATCACTTATCCGCCTCGCAATCTAAACAATATTTTGTAGTTATTGGATTAATTTGTTTACAGCCTTCACCTAAGAGCGAGCAGGAAGCCCTACTTTCGTAGAAAGTTTGGGTCGGTATTCCGACTCAAACCTCTTTAGGGTCGGGGTAGTTGACACACCCAAGAACCATGCATAGCTTTCTTTATATTTTGAAGATTCTCAATAATTATATCAATTTCATTTAATTCAATTGATAATCCTGTTGAAGTACGCCATTTTTGTTCTGGTCCTGTGAATCTAGAAGATAATTCTAGTAATATCTCTTTATCAACTTCTATTGATAATTTTAAATATTGTTTTTTCAAAACTTCGAAAGAAACGCCCATTTAATTACGCTTAACAATTTTACCATTTTGGTACCATTTTGGTACCATTGTTGGTACCATTGTTGTTCTCCACCAGGATAGATTCTTGCTGGTAAATCATTGTCTCTGTGTAGTAGTCCATTTTGATACCATTCTTTTGATCCATCAGAGAGTGTAATTTGTTTATTCATAATTAAACACCATAACCTTAATTAAAAAACTTGGGATGAGCTAATTGTGATAAAGATTTGTGGGGATTGACAAGTTTTACTTTTTTGTATTCAAAAGCTTCCATCATTTCATGTTCAACAATTAATTTAATTGCAACATAAGCAGTCATTACTACACCTTTTTCACCTGCAATCCTTGGCACATGATTCCATCGTCCCCAACCTTGACCCATTTCGCCTGTAAAGGTATCTGGTCGCCAGAAACCACAACGAATTAGAAATCCATTTACAGATTCATCATCGTCGTTTATCTCCTTTACTTGAAATTCATAATCATTATCAGTACTCATTCTTATCCCAGAAGGAGCCGAATTAATATTTGACAAAATATCCTTAACTTCTTTTAATTGCATATTAGACACTTGTAAATCCTTGTTTAACTTCGAACCGATCATCTTCTTCGAAAGATAAAATCATTTTCATGACAATATCAGAGGGAACGTCATGAATATTTCTAGAAATAACTTGCTTGATCTCTTGTAAAGTTCCAGGCATGAATTCGATTATCTGAATATTGTAACCTTCCATCAAAGCTAGATCAATATAGTTTTGATATTCCCATCTTTTGATGTTCGTATTGTCCACAACGATCTTCAATTCATCTTTGTAAACTAAATGCATGAAGTTATTAAAACATGCACTATGAGCAGGATTAAGATTTGCTTGTTTAAAGACATAAACTCCATCAACCATATGAAAATGGTCAGACGAGCAAATCTTAGCATCATTTAGAAATTGTTGACAATAAGAACTTTTCCCACTGCCAGATGGTCCACGAAGCACAAAAACTGTTTTTTTCATTGAAATCTCCTAAAAAGGTAAGTTAATGACTAGACTAACTCAAATCAAGATGTTTCAAAAATTAATTTTGATTTTTAGATCACTAACTTCGATAAAAGTGTCAATCCATTTTGAAATTTTTTCATGATTCATGGCTGGTTCGAATCTCAGTCCAGTGACATCATGTAATTGATTATCACAACAGAACTTGGTTCCATCAAAAATAATATCATAATAACTGCCAAGTTTAGGACTTACTACTTCATAAATTTCTACAACTTCTGTTTGACCACAAAATTCACATTTGTAATTCTTTTTAGGTAATTCTTTTATAGCTAAGAGTTTTTTCATTTTAATTTAATTTGAGGACAGAATTCTCCACTGAATTAATTAGATTTTCAACAATGCTTCGTCCTTCTTCTGTTTGTGAAAGTTTAGCTTCAGCAACCTTTGCACGATATTGACGTTCCAAGGCAGGCAATTTTGAAAGTTTTCTTTTCCAAACAAGCGCTTCTTTTTGAGCCGATTGAAGGCTTTCTTGTATAGAAAGAAGTTCTTGGACCAATTTCTTTAGTGGTGCATTAAGTTTCACTTGATTTACAATGGCGATGACATTAAATCCTTGAGAGCAAACTATTCGCATTGTGTACTTAACACCTTCTTCAATCAAAGAATCATAATGCACTTGTTTTGTCTCACAACCAAAACTATATTCTTTATCTGACACTTTGTTTAAATTGTCAACAATTGCCTGATATTCTTTCGTGTTTTGAGAAGAAGATAATTCTTTACACTCTAAATCAATTTTTTGTTGTAAAGATTTGACATCTTCAGTGATAGAATTAACCTGTTCTTTATAAGAATTAAGTTATCTATTGATAAATTCCTCAGAACGACTTAGAGCGATGTTAATCACATCGTTCATATCAATAGCAAGATTTGCTTGGATCAACTCATCACTCAAGATAAGGTTTGATGCTGTACTGGCGGATTTTTTCTTAGCCATTTTTATTAACTTTCGATTTAGAGGAAACTTTAGCATCTAAACAATCAAGAAACAGAACACCATCAATATTTTGTTTCTTAGAATTAATTAAGTCTTGTATTAGACCTTCAGTCAAAATAGAAGTAGTCTTCAAAGTGGTTATACATATAGTCATTTTTTGATTCTAGTAAAACTAAGGTGTGGAACTGGATCATATCTCTGATTTTACTCAATTATAGAATAATGTTAAGCTATTTTTATTATTTTTCTACAGAAAAAACATCTAAGGGAATTAAATTATCTTCTAGCACAATAATAGAAGTACCATATCTTGTAACATTAGAAACAACTGATACTATCATATCGCTTGTGAATTGACTGTTTTCTATGTTGATTGTTGTTAAGTGCCCACCAATTAATTCCGTTTTGTCATCATAGATATAAGCTGTGAGTAATCCATCTCTGATAGTTAGTGAAATCGAAACGTATTTTTCTTTTGTTTGAAATTGAAAGTAATAGCCATTAGGTAATTTCCAAACCTGTATATCTTCGATTGTAGCTATTTTGTTTTCATATTCAATTTTCATATAATATTGTTATCTTCTTTATTGTTTTACCGATAGCCTTCCTTATTCGTTTAAAAGCTTCTTTTTTGGTGCTTGCATTTACATAAATTAAAGGAACAGTTCCATTCAATGATTTATAACTAACTTCCCAATGATTATCTGGAATTGTATTTGGTTGATAAACAAATCTTAACTCTGTTTCTTTGTGAGAATCAAACCATATCCAAACTTTTAGACCTTCCCTAAATCTATAATATATTCTATTAGTAGAACTCCATTTGGAATAACAATTAATAGTATTATTGTGATGTTCCCAATCTGTCATAACAATCTAACCTGCTTAAAATTTTGCAACATTTGTTTAACTGACTCAATTTTCATATAATATTGTTATCTTCTTTATTGTTTTGGCGTATTTATATCTAAATCGTTTAAAAACTTCTTTCTTACTGTTGGCTGTTTCATGAATTCCCCAGCTTCTATTATTAAAAGGACGATAAATCATCTCCCAATAATCACCAGTAGGTGTATCTACACGAAAGAAGATTCTTAATTCCATTTTAGTTTGAAAATTCACAAAGACCCATATCTTCTTTCCAGAATCAAATCTATACTTCACTCTACTATCAATTGCCCATTTAAAATAATTACCTATAATGCCATCTTCGTAATATCCCCAATTATTCATGATTCAATCTTTTTGAGATTAAAATTTCCAAGCATTTGTTTAGTTGATTCCATCTTTGAACGAAAACGTCTAATTGCTTCTTTCCTAGTAGGAGCAATTGCCTTTATCTCATAACAAGATAACCTGTCTTTTGGATTAGAATTACAATAACTACTAACTAGCCAATAATTGCTTGTTGATTGACTGAAGTGATAAGATACACAAAAATCGAAATCCATTGTTAGGTGATTCCATCCCCACAACTTTGTTCCATCATCAAATTTACGTTTCCATCGTTGTCCAGATGTCCATTCCCAATAAGACTCCCCACTTACTTCGAAATTATGTCTAGTCCAATTCTTCATTATATTACTTTCTTTAATGTGAACTACCCAACCTGTAGTTATAGGATTAGAGATTAATCCTTCTGCAAGTTCTGTAGGTTGAGCATTTACCATCTTTATAACTTCTTTATCAGAAATCACATCTAAGAAACCAGTCTTGAAACTAGCACGTACTCTATCACCTTTATGAACATGCTCGAAAAACTCTTGTTTGTTTATAGTTTTACTTAAATCAGGTACTGAGAATTCAGTATTACAATCATCAAGACTGTAATCGTTATCCTCTAACAACAATTCAAAACATTTGATGTAAATGATGGCTATATCGTATGATTTGAAAAAAGCTGGGATAGTTCCATATTGGATAGAAGGCATTTGTTTATCTCTGATTAAAATGTAGTCTAGTTTTGACCAATGTTAAGCAAAAAGCTACTTATATCGACTTTCTGCGATCAACAAATAAGACCTTTCTCTCACAAAATGCCTTGCACAACAATTACATAATTCTTTCCAAATAATATTAGGATTCTTTTCTTTGACTTCACCAAGACTAGGGAAGTACCTATTTATCGTAGGAACATTACATTGATGTAATCTTTTATCTGTAAATGCATTATTACACATAACACAAAAACCGAGTTCAGATTCATATAATAATTGATATACCGTTTTCTTTACAGAGAAAAACTTCAATACAACATATCTTAATTCATTCAAAGTCTTGCAACTAATAGCATACTTGGATTTTTGTTTGTTTTTTATAACCAAACCATTTTCTTTAATCCATGCCAAATGAGATGCATGATCTTCAAATGTAATACGTTTTTTATATCGATTGTATTTAATATTGAATTTATCACAATCAATAAAAAGAGGGTGTTTGTTCGATTCTTTAATTTTATTGAAACATTCTACATCTATTAATTCTTTTATTTCGTGGACATCATGAACATGATATTCAACTTTATCAATTAATAGAGAACCAGTATAGGGAATCCACTTAATTTTAAGTGGATTAATTCCCCAAATCTCATTATTTTCTGATACAACCAGTTCTAATTCACGATTTTCACACCAACGTTTCAATGAACTTTTATATTTGATTGCATCTTGAAAACGTCTTTCATGTCTTAGTCTCCAATGCTCTTTTTTGATATAAGGTGAAAGTTTACCCATTATTCAAAATCCTTTAATTTGAAGATATTACATTCTTTTGGAAAGCAAGAAGCATAATCACTACTTAAAAAGACATACCATTTCTTTGGAAACTGAGGATTAACTTTATTGCCCATCCCATCAGTAATCACAAATACAGCTTGAGGATACTTAGATTTATTCTTTTTCATCTCATTTTGAATATGACTCTCAATAATATCAAATCTAGTACCGCCAAAACCATATAATTTTTTGCTTTCTAAGGTAGTTTTGTAAACTTTGGTATCAAAACAATGTAAGTTTATATCAAATCGTTGTTTAGGCAGTGATAAAGCGGCAGCAAAGAAACGATCTATAAATCCTGCACAAGAGCCAGATGTATCTTGGAAAAAATGAACTTCTATCTTGCCTTCGAGTGGTTTATCATAATAATAATTACTTGGCAAGATAATATTAGAATCAAACTGCATGAATCTTCTATTTTGTCTAACCCATTGTTCAGATTCTTCTGAACCTGTTCTAGTAAATTTCTTGGACCATTTTTTAATAACGGTTTCCCATTTCTTTTTGGGTTTTACTTTCATGTTTGACGCAAAAGTAATGACACCACCACCCGATTCTCCAATTCCTTTCTCAGGTTGTTCTGAGAATTTTTCCACAAATTCTTTCAGGTTTTCTTTTTCATCATCTGTTAATTCATTATTAACTTTGTCAATCATTTCACTAAAATCATCAGTCAAACTATCATGGTCATCTACTGTTTGAAGAGTTTCACTGCTTTCACTGCTTTCACCCTTCCCTCCTTCTGATTGCTCTGAATCTTTTTGCATCTGTTCAATTTTCTCTTCAATCTTAGAATAATAATACTCAATTGATTGATTTTCTAGAACATCATTATTATCTTTGAAAACAGTATCCATCCAACAATACTTTTCGTGATTTAAAATTTTCTCTTTTACAAATCCGAATTTATTGATTAATGATTCATTAACAACTACATCCAATGCCATATTCATTAATTTTGGATTTTCACAATCGGTTATTCTTGAACCATGATGAAGAATGACATGTAATGATTCGTGAGCAATCACGAAAGCTTTATTATAGTCATCAAGTGAATTCCAGAAATCTGGATTAAACCTATATTCAAAGAATGAACCTGTTTCTTTGTCAAAGGAAACACAAGCTGTAGATATTGTATCAGTTAAGATAGGTTTACCCATTTGCCACATCTGGTAAAATAAGGCGTGATGCTCTTCTAACAAATTTGATATTTCGAAGTACTTCATATGATTCCACCAAATTGGTTCCTTGTTTTATTGGTGTTTCGTACTTTATTGACTAAATTAAATTTATTTTTCATAAATACACGGAAAATTTCCCTGTCATCCATCCCAGGATTATTATTTTTAATGGATTCAACAGTACGTTTAATCAAACCCAGCAACGTATTATCACCTTCAATTGTATTAGCGTGTGATCTCTTAGCAAATGTGTTGAGAGTCTTTAAAACGGCATGACATTCTTCATCTGTAAAATTCTGTCCAACTTTATAAGGACAAGATTGTATTGCCTGTGCCCTCATTGTTGTTGATGAAGTCTCTTCGCAAATTCTTCTAGCCGTCTCTGCCCATGTGATGATAGAATTTTTGTTGACAATCTTAACATCACTTATATTGACCTTATTCAAATTCTTAGATAAAACAGCTTTAGCCGTTGTAGCCAGACTTCTATTTTTAGAAGAATCTGCTAATTCTCTTAAACATAATTCAAATTCAGGTATATCATTTATATGTTCACCAATAAAATCAATTAGATTTCGGTATGTTTTCATCTGTTTATTGTTCTTCTGAGTATGTGACTCAGCAACTAAAGAGTTTAATTTTTCTCTGGAAATCAAAGGAAGGAAGAATAACATTCTTTCCTGTTTCTTCATGATCCATTCAATTGAAGAACTATAATTATTTTCATTATTCAAGAACGCTCTAGAATCATCAACAGATTGAACCGTAAACAATTCTTTTAATTTATCTTCAATTGGTCCGAACTTCAAACATTGCATTAATTCCCCAATGTTACATTGAGCAGGTAATACATCTCGTAAATCACCGTTTTTTGAAGCAAATTCTAAAGCGTAATCTAAACGTCTTGGGCTAACAACTTTTTTCACTACATCTGGAAGTTTATTCCACCATGTAACCGCCCCTCTTGCTGCTGTCTTATCATATTTACTTACGAAGTAATCCAAAGACGGTTCATAAGGCATGTCCACACAAACATGAAAACGGTCTTTTTGAGCCGGATCTAACCTTTCTACATCATATTCGTCTTCTTCATCTTCTGGATTAATAGCTGCCCATACCAACTTGAGATTATGAAATTTATGACCATTGATAGACTTAAATTGTAGCAACTCCATCACAGCGTTTCTGACTTTGGATGGACTTCTATTAAATTCATCAAAAAACAAGGCTTCTACTTTATCTTGTTGAAAATCCAATGGACGAATCAAATCAAGATATACTTCCCCATCTTTTTCTACTTTTTGGGGTGCGCCCACAAAATCAACCCAAGGGTCCATTGTAGATGCAGAAAAATATCTCCAATTTAGATCAGCAGATTCAAATGTTTCTTTTACCACCGCAGTGTTATGCGTAACTGTGAAATCTGCCAGTAGAAACCTGCCATCTCCTGAAATCTCAAACCCAAAATAATCTCCTTTTCCAATACTTTCTATGGAAAACGATGTTTTCAAAGGATTTCTGTTTGATTTATAGATTGTCGTTTTTTTTCTCAATAATTTACAAGGAACTTCATTCAAATCTCCAATAATAGAAATCCTGTTATACTCTCCAGTTTTCACAATTCCTTTATATGTCCAGCTTTTAAAGCATTTTTTTGAATAAGCAGCAAAACCTAGACTTCTACACAAAAAAACAATATCTTCGGATAAGATGTTCGATTTTTGAATAATATTAAAACTATTTCCGTGTAATTCACCATCACTGTCAACTAAACCTGCGAGTAATTGTAAACGATCGTATCTTGAAGATGTTTTATAATCAAAAGGAATATGTTTCTCTTCATTTAATTTATTATCTCTCAAAAAGTTTTTAAATTCATTTCTTCCAAATTTTTTACCGAATCGTCCAGTGGAAAGAGTGTGAGAAATACCCCAAGAAGTAACTTTCATCTTCTTGAATTCCGCATATAATTTAATATAGTTAACTATTTCTTCATCTATATTGGTAATTTCTGTTTTTTTCTTCGTTTCATCACCAAGCCATAAGCCAATTAAATAGGGAGGTTGAGGTAAAGTTTTTTGGTCAAAATCCACACCTGTTCTGTAAAGCATTGCTCGTCTTTGAAATCTTTTGCTTTTTTGTAAAAAATCTTTAACAGATATTTCTAAAACTTCATCAAATCCCGCTTTTTTTATACACAATATATGCGAAGAATTACATTCAAATGAATCACCCTTAGTTGGTGTTATTCTATACATTTGATCTTCTCCAGAAGTGGTTGATAAAACCATTCTTGGGAGGGAATCAGGACCCATTAAGAGATCGTTTTTTTTAACATCTTTATTTAATTTAACCGAGCCATCATACATTAACAATGGCGTGTTTGGAGCTAAACACTTACCGCATCCATGACGACCCACAAATAAAACATTATAATTATTCTGAACCCAGAAGTCCAATTTTTCTTTTCTAATCATTTTTATTCCTAATAACGAAAAATGAGCAGTTTAATTATAATGTTAAACGTGCATGATGTAAATAAAAAAACCGTGAAGAACGAGTTTATTCTTCACGGTTTCGAATAACCAAAGATGAGAAAAATCAGTTCGTAATCTTTGCAAAAACATCGAGTGCTTGCCTAGCTTGCTCAATACCTCCACAATCATCTGCGAATTTACGAACAGCAAGTAACGCATCAATCTGAATCGATGGCTGATCTGTTTCAGGTTGTTCTTCTTCCTTGTCTTTATCCTTTGACTTCATTTGATTTTTAATCATCGAAATGAAATGTGGGGTGAATTCAACTCCTCTACGAGAGTATCGTCTGCTCAACATCTTTGAAGTTGCCAACGGCTTTGCTTCCAGATCTGATTCAAGGACTTCACGTACAATTTGGGACTTGTTAATCTTCTTCATGTTCTTAAATTCTCCTAGTGAAATTCAATTCTAGTTTAGCAACAGTTGCTATTTGTAACCTTCAGGTATTAGACTAATTCGGTCTCTAATGTTTCAGAGAAATTTGTTTTTCGTAATTTTTTTCTGCCTTTTTGTCTTGAAAGTTACGAAAGTTAATTTAAATTCAAGAAAAATAGCTAGCTCTTGCATATTTATTCCAATCTACATCACTTAAAACTTGGACAAGTTTATAAGGTAAATTCAAACAATTATTTGAAAAGAAAATAAGATCAATTTCTGAACCAACTGATAACGGAGCATCTTGTTCTATTTCCTTATTACTAGAAACGGTACAGGTAATCATATAAGAAGGAAAAACTTGATTACGTCGGCCAGCGTTTTCAGTTATGGATGAATCTGGTAGTTGTACACAAACATTTTTATAGTCTTTTACGAATGAATTTAATCTTGCCTCATTCATTTCTACGGTTGGAATTCCTGCTAGTAAACCATCATAAAAATTTATTATTTGCAAGTTCTCGAAATAAAACTTTTCTCCATTACAAACAACAGAAAAAGAATCCCCTACGTCAATTCCAATCAAATCGTAATCCGTCTTGATTTTTTCAACAGAACAATGTTCATCAACTTCTACAGTTCTAGATCTCAACGAGTAGAATAAAGGTATAGCTTTTTTTCGATAAATATCAAAATAATCAGGTTGGGTTAATTGAAAATCGACAAGATTTTCATATCGATCTGCCAATTTCCCAATTAATGCCCAAACAGATTTTGTCTCAAAAGAATTCATATAGTTTTCTTTTGATTCTTTCTGTGGATAATGTGTTAACTCTTCCACAATAGATTGTGATTTTTCAGAGAATTCCCCCTTGTGTTCTTCCCAAAACTCTGGATTATCTTCTTTTACGTCGTGTAATAGATAAGCAATTAATGCATCTTCATCTGTAACTCCCCATTTTTGGGCAGTTCGAAACACTTGAATTGGATGTACATAATAGTCTATCATCATCCTTTTACGGGTTTGCGATTTATGTGCTTTTCTTTGGTACAATAAAGCTTTTTGTAAAGACATTGTTTCGAAAATTCTGTTTTTTAAGATTTAAAAAGTAAAAGTTGAACTTAAATATATTTAGATTAAAATCAATTTAGGAGATTGAAATGACTGATACTACTCAACAAAACGACACAGTTGAAACCACTAATGATCCTGTAGTTGTGGACTATAATGAAACAACTTATAAAGATCAAGAAACTACTGTTGTTTATGAAAATAAACGAGTTTTAGCAAAACGAATAAGAAAACTTATGAAACCTATCGTTTATAGAATTGAAGAAGAAACTTTGGATGAACAAGGTAATGTGATTAATCTCGAAATCAAAGAATTGGATGAGTCAACTCTTGTCATGAACAATTCCGCCGAAGAAAAAACTGAGCAACCAGTCGTAAATAGAGAAACTAATTCTAAAATCATAAAGAGAAGATTATCTGATTTAAATCCATCTTGGGTAACGTATAATATGGACTCTCATAATAGATTTGATTTATAATTAATTATAAAGATAAGATATATCTTGATATTGTTTTTTGAAAACCCCATCCATATCAAATCCCAAGTTTCCGTATTTGTCTGGAACTATCATTCTTAGAACATCCCTGTCACATTCTTGGGCTCTCACAAACTTACAATGGTAATCTTGAATTATTCCTGTAAGTTCTTTCTCTATAGGAATATGTTTGTTTTCTTTAATATAATCTACACAATTATGCAAAAGATGAATCAGAATCTTGTCATTTAAAGGAAAAATAATTTGAAGATCACGATGATTGAAGGTGTGATCTAAACCATGAGTGTGACAATTAATGCCTAATGGAAAACTTGGGTCAGGAACTAGATGGGCGTACCAACCATGTTTTTCCATCATGGTTTTTTCGAAATCTTCAAGAGACTCTATTCCATTTTGACAAACAAAACATTTACAATTACCAGACATTACCACTCACCTTCCGACCAATCATCGTTTTCGGCCCAATCGGAATCATTCCAATTTTCCCAATTGCGTTGATTTTCGTTGTATTCTCTAATTCTTTCGTTGTTTTCGTAATCCATTCCCCATTCATCGGAATTCATTCTTTCACTGTAGTGTTCCAATCCTTCCTCCCAGCGACTTTCTGCTGCAAGATTGACTTCTTGTTGGGTTTCAGCATCCATAGAATTCTCATCTGAGATACTCCCTACACATCTCATGGAATCTTCCTGCGCTTTTACAATAGCAGAACCAAACATTGTAATAAGCTTTACATCAGATTCAGACCAATCACCCCATACATTATCTTCACCATTTATATTTCGATTCTCAATTAAGATTTTATCAACCATGATTTTAATTGCAACAGCAATAGAAAGATCCTGGATGTTATTCCAAGGTCTCAAAGTTGCAATACAAGAAGCTAACAAGGCAGGTATATTTTCTGCCATTGATGCATAGTTTTGTTCGGTTTTTTGAAAAAATTTCAAATAACTTTTCTTGTTTTGAAGATCATTCTGAGCCTTAAATTTCTTTAAAGCTTCGATCAATTCTTCTTTTGAATTAGAATTTACAAGTTGTTTCAATAGTTCGTCAGAACCTTTCGAAGATGTAATCTTTTCGATATCCAGCTTCATTGATTTCATGCCACCATAAGCTTCCGAGTCACTATGTTCTTTATAGCATTCCAAACACCATACTTGAACATCTAATCCTTTTGATTTAGTTTTTTCATAAGCATCAGGAACCCAAGTATTGTTTTCACAATGCACACAAGGACACATCAATGCATCAGGATGAGGGGATTCAGGACGGTTTAATACAGTAGGACCGACTAACACTAAAGTGATATTTTCAACGTCATCAGGAACATTGAATTGATCGTCTTTATCTTCTGACATGAAAGATTCCAATAATAAAAAAAAGTTAAAATCACACAATGACTTAGTGATTAATTACCAAGTCCCAATTCTTTCAATAGGTTATTTTTTTTTAGTTTAACCATAATACTTCTATCTTGTTGCCCACCAGGACCTTGGTAGGAATCAGATTCTTTTTCAAACTCTACATGAAATGTATCGTCTGTATTCAACGGAAAAAAATCGATACCCAAGTCAGGATTTGGGTTAGTATCTCTATTTGTGGCAATAGCAGTGATTGGTCCATTAACCACACAAGGAACACCATCTGCTAATCTAAGTCCAGCATAAGTTGCTGAGACTTCCATGTTAGCTTTGTCCTCTTTTGGAATTGAAGCGATAACCCATATCATGTCATTCCATTTATAGAATGCTATTCTAAATTTATCTGCTTCATTACTATAAGGAGAGTAGAATTTATGTTCTAAATATAAAGTGAATAAATCTCCACCTGTTCTTCCTTGCCAAATAACACCATTTAAACTATCCTCAAAGGATGATAATTCTGCTTTTCTGATTAGGATATTGTCGCCTTGAAAGATAGGTTCAATGCAAAAATTATTTGGCAACCCATTATTCAAAAAATCCACAAATTGATCATTAGATATTTCTAAAGGTATTTCTTTCATCGTTTGTAATTCCTGAAACTATCAGGGTCAATTCCGTTTTTAGAAATCGAATTAGTAATATCTTCTTGTGACATATTAGGATCAATTCTATTTGGATCTTCATGTTGCCATTGATTTACATCTTTACACCAAATCAAAAACACAAAGAAAGTAAGACCTAACATACACATAACAAATTTGAATGTGACAAATTGTAAGCCGAAAAAGCCTAAAAAGTAACACATTCCTTGAAAAACCAAAAGCATACCTATGAATTTTGGTAAATTCATAAAAGGTTCTGATTGCTGATAATGCTCTTCACCTAATTGTCGGGCACGATTAGCATCTTCACTAAGGTTTCGTATAGGACTTCTATTTGACATTAAATTCACCTGTTCGAAAAGAGTAAGTTACTGAACTGTTGAATAGACTAACTCAAAGAAAAATGTTTCAAGAAAGTTTCAAATTTTGAGGTAGATTTTCCTCAAAATAACAGACTGTTACAGGAATGTTTTCCCTGATCCAACAATCTTGAATTAGTTCCTTTATTATATTCCAGTCGCCTTTTGCAAGTCCTGAACCAAACATTGGACACACAATTCTAAAAGATTGCACGTTCATGAACTCAGCAATGTTATTCATGCATTGTACTAATTTATCGTAATACAAAGGACGAGTGCCACCTAAAGTTTGAGCCAACATATTAACTACAATTTTATTATTTGTTACACGAATAAATTGATTGTTTCCAAGTGAAAAATCACCACATGGAACAATTAATTCATCGAATCTATCATATGTTTCTTTACACCAATCCAAATAAACTTTTCTTGTGATTGGATATTGATTAGCTAAAGGAACAACAAAACCTTTCCCCCATACTTTCTGATCATTACAAATATGAGGGATCAATACAGATTCTTCCAAAGAAGACTCTAATGCAAACAAATCACCTTGAAAGTATTCTATTTTCATATTTTGCTTAAATTGAAGAAATTATCGATTTAGGTAATCTGATTGTAGACCAAGCCACACAGGATGTTAACGAATTATTGAATATTTTTCGGTGAACTACCCACGACCCTAAAGGGTCGGGGCTTCCTGCTTCACCCTTAGCCGCTTTCGATTGCTCTCAAGTCTTACGCCAAGTCCACAGGCTAACTCCGTAGTTCCTACGGTTCTTTTTCCTTCAACCAAAATGTTCTTCGCAGCGTTCCTATCCCGATTGTGTTTTACTTCACAACGAGGACAACACCACGAACGAACATCCAATGGCAGTGTTTCCATCACATAACCGCAAGATGAACACATCTTACTCGATGGAAACCAACGATCTATTTTGATTACTTGCCGACCATACCAGCCAGATTTGTATTCAATCTGTCTTACAAGTTCAGACAATGAAACATCGGCAATAGATTTAGCAAGACAACGGTTCTTCATCATACCCTTCACATTCAGGTCTTCCAGACAAATGACTTGGTTATCATCAACTATCCTTCGACTGACTTTATGCAAATGGTCATTACGAATGTTTGCTATCTTATTGTGTAATCTCGCAACCTTATATCTTGCTTTCTCTCGGTTCTTGCTTCCAAGTTTTTTACGGTGCAAGTCCTTGTCCAACGCTCGCAACCGTTTCTGTAATGTTCTGTATGGTCGAATGTTCTCAAACGCCTTGCCGATAGAAGGTGTTGCCAATGCAGTAATGCCAAGATCAATCCCGACTTCCCGTTTTACTTTGGGAAGTAGTCCGATATTTCGCTCCACAATAATACAGACAAAGTATTGACCAGCACAGTTCTTACTGATCGTGGCATGTTTGATTTCTCCCTCAATCTGACGATGTAACTTGATTTTCATTCCATCACTAAACTTTGGGAAATATAACTTGCCGTCCTGAACTTTGACATGTTGTGGCACGGTGAACGATTGCTTGTTCTTCTTAGCATGGAAACGAGGAAACTTGGCTCGCTTGGCAAAGAAATTGTTATAGGCTGCTTGTAAGCATTTGAGTGAGAATTGCAATACTTGACTGTTGGTTTCTTTCAACCAAGTCTTTTCTTTCTTTAACTTGGTGAGTGTCGCCGCTTGGTCATAGTAGTTGGGACTTTCGCCACTTTGCTCATAGGCAGTTTTTCGTTCATCAAGAAAATGGTTATATACAAACCGACAACATCCAAAGTGAGCGGACAATCTATATTGTTGCTCCTTATTTGGATATAGTCTGAATTTGTAAGTATAGTGTGCCATTTTCTCCACAATTATGCTATAATGTTTCTTGGGCATAATTATGTAGTAAGGCTGGATTGAAAATTCCGAAAGGAAATTAGAAAAATGGAGAAAAAATATCATCACGGCTCGCACAGCAAGCAAATACCTGTTGAAATATCACTTCGTCTTTTGTGTCAAATATCGCAAGAAATTGCTCTGGACTAAGACGATTGACGACGAGATCAAGCGATTGTTCTATGATATCGCTGAGAATTCGGGTTTCACGATTGATGTGTTAGAGACAGATAAGGACCATATTCATGTATTAGTGGATGCACCGCCCACATTGTCTGCGTTTGATATAGTCAATCGGTTGAAGTCGCAATCAACATTCCATATCTGGAAGAAATTTGATACATTCTTGTCTCGTCATTTTTGGAATGAGAAGACATTTTGGAGCGATGGCTACTTTGTCTGCACGACAGGCGATGCTTCAACCGAGACAATTAGACAATACATTGAAGAACAAGGCTAAATAGGAGTATGAACATGAGTGTGAAATTTGTGGCAACAATCGCTGGCGTGAACGGTCCTGTAGGTAAAGATGAACAGGAAGCAGTGGTCAGATTGCATGAGTATATGGAAAGCCATATTGGGAAGCGGCACTTCCAAGAGACGAACCCTGACTGTAATGAGCAGCAATATCAGGATACGTTGTGGAAGTTGTATGGCAGGGAAGAGGGAAAAGACTTTAAGGCAACTTCTAACGGAATGGATGTTGTCGAGTGTGAACCAACTGTAAGATCAGTTGATTAGCGTTTAGGTGAAACCCATTTTTAGACCATTTTTAGCTCACGGCGTTTCATCCCCTACCCTAAAGGGCTGGTCATCCCCTACCTACGGTCGCTTCGCTTATGACCAGCCAATTCTCTTTTAGAATTGGTAGGGGTTTTCTCGCCGCCGATGGATAAATGGAAAGACCTATAGTTTCTTGAGCAATCTGTTATCCATTAAAAATTTTTTGCAATATAGAAAATACAATTGCTGCTATGATAATTGTTCCACCAAAACCAATAAATGCTCCAAACATTGATCGTTCTACAAATATCCCTACGAATAGGAAAGCTAAACAAACATAAACCCAAGCTTTACCAGTGTTTCTATGAAAAGCATTGTTAGACATAATAAAATCCTCTAAGTCAAGAAAACAAGTGATCAAACTTCTGGGGATTTGACTTAACATAAGCCAAGAAACTTCCCGCTTTTGCAAACAATTCTTCGTCCTCTGTTGACAGAAAATTGACTACTTTACCCAAGTTTTTAACAAAAGAAGTAAATTCTTCATCTTCGACTTTTATTAAAAACATTTCCGCAGAGATTGGACTATCAGCATAAGAAATTATATTTTTCTTGAACAACTCTAAATATGCTAATCGCTTTTCAGGCGAAACCCAACCTTCATCGTGTACAACGGATAACAGTTTATTGACATTATTCAACAGTATTGACCTGAAACTATCAGTGAATTTCACCCCAATCAACATGCACAAGTAACCTAAAACAATAGAAGAATTATCTATATCTCCTACAAAGACTCTTTTAGAAAGATACTTCCATATATCATCAACTCCACCATTGGATTCAAATCTATCATTTATAAATTGTTTATCGTCATCAGACAAAAACTCTACATTATGTAATCTATCAAAGTTTTCAATATCTAAAATATCTTCAATAAGATTAATAGCATCTAATGCGTTATCACTTTCAAGAAAATGTTCCCCCCAAGCACCCATAATTATCCTTTTAGTTTAAAGTATCAACATCTTCAGTAAATCTCATTTGAACAGACTCAGGGATAGCGTCAATGCCATTATGGTCTATTCCTCGAATATCTAACTCACTAATACCAGCAGGTGTAATACAATAACCACGATTACTAATTGACACTAAAGGTACTTTTTGATCAGGAGTGATAGCTTGCAAAGGGGGTAGAATGAACTTCTTTAATTCATCAACTTTAACACCAATGATATGCGGAAGTTGACTAACAGAAATCGGTTGTCTACCTAAAGCTTTCAGAATAGATAATCTTTGTCTGTTCATTCCATACTTATCAATACCATGGCTATCTGCGACTTTTAACGCAATCGACTCCCAATTATCAGGATACATATCATGTTCCATTTTCATGTCAGTAGCAAATGCTAATGCTTCTCTTGGAACAATACCACCATATTTCGAAGCAAGTCTACAGACATCAATCGACCAATCTTCATGGACTAATTGAATCATTCGAGCTACTTCATCTTTACTGTATAATCTAAGATTGATTTTAGAAAAGCGAGTATCAAAAGCATCAAACAAATCACCACGATCAGTTGTCGCAATCATCCAACACACTTCTTTTGTATCAACCCAAACACCTGATTCAGTCATCATTTGGGAATCATTGGGTTCTGTAGCCTTTAACAACCCTTGTACAACTCGTTTTTTCAAGTTATGAACTTCGTCAACAAAAACGATACAAGGTGGTATTTGGAATTTATCACCAAAATCAAATAACTCCAGACCATTTTCAGTAAGCGTATTACCAATTTCAGTAAACACGTCTTCAACGGAATTGATTGATAAAGGATCTAACTCCACAAATGGAAGCTTAATTGTTTTTGCAAACAATTTACACAACGTAGTTTTACCAGTAGAAGCAGGTCCTAATACAGCATAATTAACTCCTGCTGCACTGTGATTATAATTACCTAGTGCTACGAAAGCAGACCTTGATAATCGTTCTACAGCTTTTTCATTACCAATAAAATTTGATAATGGACATTTGTAGTTTTCTTTAGAAACCCAAAATCTTCGTTTTCTTTTACTAGGTTGTTCAGTCCAAAAAATGAATTGTTTTTGCATGTTTTTCCTTGATGAGCAATGAAGGCGACATATACTAGACTAATTCGGAACCGAATGTTTCAAACTTTCTAGAAAACCTACCTGATAAATTGACAGCTTTTCAGAATCTTTTTCTTAGCTGCCATCATAGCTTGGGTACATGCAGCACGAGTATAAGGTTTGTTCGTATTTGGGTTAATCATTGTAGTCCCAATTGAACATGTACCATTATGATACCCATTACTCGTAGAAGACATCACTCCTTGAATAACCGCCAACTGTAGAGAATTTAAGTCAGCATTTTGAATAGCTACCCTGACATCGATCTCCACCCCTTCATCATTGATAAAATTACCAGATGTAATTTCACCTTTGATGTTTCTGAATTCTTGTGAAACAATGTCAATTGTTGGGTGTTCTTCTCCAGAAACAGCTTGTGGGCACAAATCTGATTCAGTACAAACTGTTTTCAATCTTTGAATAAGAATAGCAATGGACTTATCACTAAGTTCCATATTACAAACCAATTCATCAAAACTCAAATGAGGGTTTTCAAATTTTGCTTTGTAATATCTTTCAACCAACACACCTTTTCTTCCATAAACAGTGTGTTTGACTTTCTTGAACAATTCTGTTCTGACAAGGGTTCCTACATAAGTAGATACTTCAATATCAGAACGATCAAAACTGGTTACAGCCTTCATCATTGCAATAACCGACTCACTAACCGCATCTTCTTTAGGAAAAGCGTTTTCTGTCACGAAATCACTTTTATACAAACGGTTAATAATCTTGGATGCCAAGTTGACATAACCAGATGCAATACGGAACTTAGCATCTTCAACCATTTTAATAGCTTCCACATCACATTCTGTGAAAGTGAAACCACAAAAATCAATTGATTTAATTCCTGTTCCTAATCGGTCAAGTAAACACTTACGATAATGGAATTGACTACGGAACAAACGTTTCTTTCTAGAAGGCTCATTTCCTATCATCTTCTTATAAGCTGTACGAACAGGTGTGTTACCCGTCAAAAGAAGAGACTTGTAGTGAACTTTTTCTTCTTTAGTTAAGTCAACGTGGTTAAACGGAAATTTCATTCTAATCCTTTAAAGAGCGTGATATTTTGTAAAAAAGACGATATTACGATGAGATTTTTATTTATGAGTCAACACATGACATTTCAATTAATTCGCCTAATTGTAATTCTAATACCCATGCTAATGCACTGAGGTAATCACTCGAAACCGATCCATGTTTTTCAGAAACATGTTCCTTAATTTCTTTCACAGTTTTTGTGCGAATTCGAAAATTAGATTTCTCAGGCAATTTGAAATTGCCATCTTTCGTACTTCCATCCTTATTTCGTTTCTTTTGTCGAATTTCTGCTCCAATTTGAGTAGCTTTCGTAATACCTAACTTATCACTTTCAAGTTTATCACGAAGTTCTTGTGGAAGATAAGTAATATCAATGCGACTTCGGATGTATTGATAATCATTACCAATTTCCTTAGCGAATTGATTAAGACTATACCGACCGTCAACTTTTTCCTTTCTAGATTCGTACTTTGTTCTAAAATAAAGACCAATCTCTAAATCGGTCATTTCTAATCGTTGAAAATTCTCATCAAAAGCCAAACCTTCAGCATCCTTCAACGAAATTTCACTTACATCAGAACAAATAACCGGATCATCACCGTGTTTTGCGTGATTGTAAGCAGCAGCAAGCGTTCGACGTTCACCACTAATAATCCCGTATCGAACCAAATATACTTTGTTAGTTTTGGTCGAATTGATACGATCCAGACTTCGGAAGCGACGAACATTGATAGGTTGCAATGCTTGTTTCCTTCGACTGGCAGCTAATTCAACAATTCCTTTTGGGTGATTTTCATATTCTTCCATCAACTGCACAAACAATGACTGCTTTTCAGAATCATCGGATAATGCGTAATCATGGACCAACCCTAGATAGTTGTCAATATAGTTTTCTAAGTTTTTTTGAAATAAATTCTTAGAAAGGTTTGGTACTGGGGTTCTTGGATTATGAGCAACAGTAATATCAATCAAGTTGATTGAACGTTGCACCTTATCTCCACGATTCATTTCAATAGTTCGGGACATTTTAATTTCCTTTGAAAAAGAAGTTTTTGCGATCTGACGAATTGTCTCAACCACTAGACTAGGTCAATCAACTATGTTTCAGACTTTTTTCTTTTTTTTAGGTTCGCCCGAATAAGACTTCTGTAAACTATTAAAATTTAAAGCAATTAATTTAAATCCGCACCAACAAAACAACAAACATGCTGTTTCCAAGACCTAACAAGATGTAAAAATCTTGAAAAATCAATGTCCAAAAACATAAAATTCGGCGGTTTGTTAAGATCCGAAGTTTTATGTTTTAATTTGTGCAACAAAAAAAGGCATTACTAATTAGTAATGCCTTTTTGTTTAATTATTATAAATTAAATCGGTTGGTCAGAAATCATCTCTCTTAATCGAGCTAATGTAATTTCTTTTCCTTCTGGGATATATGCAAAGGAAGAAGTCTGAATTACTTGGAAATAATGACTGAATTCAAAGTTCGGGAAGTCATTTTCCCAGACTATATTAACACGGAAAATAATCTTTACGTTAAATTCTTCACTTGATTCAACCTCTTTATTAGAATTAGGATTAAATTCAATATAACCAAATAAACCCTTTTCGTCTTCTTGTACTTCGAGATCAGGGAAACTTTCATATGTTCCACAAGTGAATCGACAAATACTATTGACTCCAAGGAGCCCCAAAAGCTTTTTTGTCTCAAAAGACAAATTGTCGAGTTTTTCAGCAAGATGCTTCATATAACGTTCGGCACTTCTGTTTGCCATTTTTTTACATTTATCGTCATCTGTTTGATATGATAACTTTGATTTCTCTTCCCAAGTACAGGAGAAATAATTTAATGGACGTTTAATAAGTTTAGGAGGTTCATCAGCATAAGATCCATCTGCTCTACGAACAGATGCATTAGGTCTTACTCCATTTAATTCATCATAAAAATCTGCTAATGTTAATAATGAATAATTCTTGTAAAATCTACATAGATCATTTGCAAATTTACCAATAATATCTTTGAAAACTTTTTCAAACAAAGAATTATTTTCTTCAGTTTTATTAACGGTCACTGCTTTACTCCAAAATAAGAATTGTAATAGTCCACAATCCAATTTTAGTCTAATTCTTAACGATGTAAAGAAAAATGCCATGAAATGAAACAACATTCCACGGCACCGGAGGCGTCAAACGTGACCGTCTGACTATCAACGACTTGATTTTAAATATTTTGACAATAACTGTCTTTGTGATTCATTAAGAGATATTCTATTAGGAATCCTATCAATCGTCCAATCTTTATTAAAATAAATTATTTCGTCTTTATTATAACCATAATGTAAAACAGCTAAATTATGAACATTGACGAAATTAGTAACAATTTGTAATTCTTTTTGATTCTTTACATTTCCCCAAATTCTATCAACAATACTCACCAAATTATCAAACTCAATCCTAGTTATAGAAGACTTTGTAACTCCATCATATTCTCCTGAATAATTCTCATAATCAAATTCACTTGTATTTTTTGAGAAATTTTGATTATTACTAATAAGTTGATCTCTAAATTGAGTTTCTTTAAGTTTAAACGCATATGTTGCTATTAAACCAATAACCAATAAGCAAATTATAGCAATGAGAGCAGGGAGTTTTCGATCATCAACAACCACCTTTGCAGTAGTTCCTTTATCTTCATTAAGGAAACTTTCAAACCCTTCTTTCGAACTAAAGGGTCTAACTCTTCTTCTAGTACTTGGCTTATCATATAACCAATCGACATTTGACATTTTTCCAACCTCCAATATTTATATTCAATTTAATTAAGTTCAATTTATCGAACTCTGTAACGTGAACTACCCCGACCCTAAAGAGGTAGGGGCTTCCTGCTTCACTCACAATTGCTTTATTTCCAATCAAGGATACAAGTCTAATATCATGTCCACAGGCTTTTTACTTCGGGCGGTTCCCGCCTTGAAGATTTGATCCTAACTAAAGGATCGTTTTTGTGTTTGCCATTTGGTTATCATAGCAAATATATTATAGTAACATATTATAGTAACATATTGTTAAAAAACAAGTTTAATTATGTTTTTTCTAATTGGCGGCTCTCATCCCACTACCCTAAAGAGGTTTGGGTCGGAGTACCGACCCAAACTTTCTACGAAAGGAGGGGTTTTCTCGCCGCCGATGGATAAATCTGCTGGTTGAATATCATCAATCAAAAACAAAACTTCTTCTAATGTTAGAAAATCTCCTTTTCGTGTTTTTCTTGCCTTAATTTCGGATTTCATAGAAGCGTAATATGCAGGTGATTGATTCACATCTAACAAAATTTTCAAAATTGATTCTGACACCAACTTTTCATCAAAAACACTATCTTTTATCATCCAATTTATAAATTGAAGTTTATCTTCATCCGAAGAGGGATCTAATAGTCTTTCTGAAAGGATTTTACTCAAACCTTTTTTCGCAAAAGAAGGCAATTTCTTACAGAAACTAATCGCATTTGTGTTTTCTCCATACCAATGCGTTAAATTTTTAATTTCTAAGAAATGCATTGTTTCTTCCAAATAAATATTCTGTTATCATTCCATTTCGTAGATCGAGTCAAAACAAAAGGACTATGGATCACTTCATGTTCATATTGAAACAAAGGTTTAGAAGCATGAACTACTAAATTGCCAATGTTAATATAATCACAATTAGATATAATATGCTCCTCTACAACTCCGAATTCACTTCCAGACTCCATTCCAGGTCTATATTTGTGAGTAATATAACAACCTATAATAACATCTGGCTTCTTCTTATCCACAACCTCATTACCATCCATTTTTTCTACAAAATGTTGAGGTTCAGTAATTTTTTGTCCCAACATTTCATAATATTCTTTAACATCTGCTCTAGATTGCATATAAGAATCAGTAGAAAGAATGCCTAAGTGTTTACCAAAACCAGTCATTCCTGCTCCGATCTCAACAGCATACCGACCATCGATTCTTTCTTCAACAAAAGAAAGCAATTCTTTTGTAGGATAAACATAATAACCTTTTTTATTCATCCAAATACTAAGAGGTAAAAGTAAATCTCGATTACCCAAGGACTTACATCTATCAATAATCTCTTTATAAGATACTGTTTTCAGAGTATTGTCATCGTTGATCAAATCATCAAATATTTCAGTATTGGTGTCTTGAAAATATTGCATTTTTACCTCTTTAAAGTGAACCAAGGACAAATTTTGTTTTGTATAATTTGTAAAAAACTATCAAAAACATAGAATGTGATACCAATCAAAAACAAATAAATGTAAACTTCATTCATGTTTCCATGACGACTAGTCAATCTCAACCGATAACCAATACCTTCACTTGCTGTTAACAATTCAGCAGCAATAAGAAATATTAATGCTGGACCAATCATAGATCTAAAAGAAATGAATATTCTAGGGAGTATTGCTCCTGTTAAATAAAAAGTAGATGATGTTCTGATTATAGGCTAAATTCAACTAATGTTAAGAGATTAATTGATTTTTAAAATATTAAAAATTTCATCAAGATCGTTCTTTAATAATATACAACTTATAAAAATGATGTAATAAAATGATTAAATTAAAATATTGTATTGTAGGGACTGGTCGTTGTGGTAGTGTATTCGTTGCAAGATTACTTACTAGTCTAGGCGTAACCTGTGGGCATGAATGCTGCTTTGATTGGAATGGTTATGATTTAGCTAACAAAAGACTAAAAGGAGAAGAATCACTCCAAACCAGCGATACATCATTAAAAGAGAGATATGAAGATTCAACAATAAAAATTATTCCCAAATGGCTTGACGAAGACAAAATAGTAGCCGAATCTAGTTATATGGCATCACCTTTTATTGATTCAGAACTATTACAAGACACGAAATTCATACATATAATTAGAAATCCGATCAAAGTTGTAAATTCTTTTGTTAACTACTTGAATTATTTCAAGTATAATGTTCCTAATCCGAGTAATTATACCATCAAAAAGTATGAAAGATTTATTTTCCGACATTGTCCTGATGTGGGAAGTGGATTAAACCCTTATGAAAGGGCAGCAATCTATGTCATGAAATGGAACCAAATGATTGAAAATAAATTATCTAAAAAAGAAAATTATTTGTTTCATAGAATAGAAGATCCTATTGATAATTTGCTTAATTTCATTGGCAAAGAAAAAACAGAAGAAATGTTCAATGAAACTAAAGCCAACACATTCAAAAAGAAAAACACATCTAAATTTAAAATTGATGAAATCAAAAGAGAAAAAATAAAGAATGAGTTTATTGAATTTTGCGAAAAATATAATTATAAAACGAGCGAAGATGAGATCCCAATGATATAAGCCAGAGATTGTACTCTCTGGCTTATATTTTAATTAATATTCAACTAACTGTTACTTGAAAGATTGCCCTTGTGAACTACCCCGACCCTAAAGAGGTCGGGGCTTCCCGCTTCACCCTGAGCCGAGAGATAGTTCCCTCGGTTTTGTTTCTCAGTCTGCGGGCTTTACTTTCCGT
>Ga0222691_1000098_pt1 | contig 37362 bp, 32 predicted proteins | sample AntAcemetage1237_FD_179839 | JGI IMG/M metagenome (GOLD analysis project Ga0222691, IMG submission 179839) | Saline water microbial communities from Ace Lake, Antarctica - #1237 | ecosystem: Environmental > Aquatic > Non-marine Saline and Alkaline > Saline | place: Antarctica: Ace Lake... | reverse complement strand
TTTTATTTCTGGCTTATTGAGGATTTTATTGAACACACAACAAGGGTATTCTATTTCTAACTCGTTTGTCTTTTATGACAAAATATCTGACTTGAAGAAATATGAAAAGCGGGCAACGGATAGAGACCAAAATCCATATCAGCGAAGTTTATTCAGCTCCTTAAAAAATGAAGAGATACTGAGGTTTGAAGTACGGCTTTCACAAAAAAGGAAGTTAAATACTTTATTCAAGAAGTATGGATTCAAGACGAATCCTACTTTTCAAGAAGCTTTTTCATTAGAGAAAGCATTGAGAGTAATGACTGAGTACTGGAATGAGAAAATAGATAAAAATAAATATGTTTTATTTACTTATTCTGAAAACTCAGAATCGCTCTTAAAAAAGATTAGTATTGCACGACCAAAATCAAGACCACAAACATTGCTGTCTCTTCTAGGATTAGTTTCATTTGTAAAAGATAACAATGGCGGATTAAGAGAGTTAAGAACAATACTAACTGCACGAATTACGGATAGAGCTTGGTATTCCATAGTTAAAAATTTGAAGGATATATCAAAAGATTTAGAGAATTTAAGCGAGTTAGATTGGTATCAGGAAGTATCAAAACAGATTAAAAATTATAAGCCGTATAAGACAAAAAAGTTACCAGAAGCATAGATTTGCAATGTAAACTATTGTAAAGTATAATATAAACACATATATATGGCCAAAGAAATTAAAAAACAACAAGATATTACTCTTTTTGAACAACAAGAAGTTCGTAAAAAATGGCATAAAGAAAAATGGTATTTTTCAGTATCAGATGTCGTACAGATTTTGACTGACTCAAAAGATGTTAAGCAGTATGTAAAAAAGCTAAGACAAAGAGATGTTGAGCTTTCGTCCTACTGGGGTACAATTTGTACCCCCCTTGAGCTTATCTCTAAAGATGGTAAAAAACGCAAGGAAACTACTACAGACTTAGAAGGAATGTTTCGTATTATTCAATCAATCTCTTCTCCTAAAGCAGAGCCTTTTAAACGCTGGCTTGCAAAGGTTGGTAAAGAGCGAATTGATGAAATTGCAAATCCAGAGCTAGCTGTAAACAGAGCTAAAGAAATTTATGAAAAGAAAGGTTATCAGAAAGGCTGGATTGATAAACGGATGAGAGGTATTGCTGTTAGAAATACCTTAACGGACGAATGGAAGGAGCGAGAAATAAAGGGTGCAGGATATGCAATTCTTACAAACGAAATTTATGAAGGTACATTTGAACAAGACTACAAATCTTTAATGAAGATAAAAGATTTGGATAAAAAGAAGGGAGACAATTTACGAGACCATATGGGAGATGTTGAAATTATCTTAACAATGCTTGCTGAAGCTACTTCAACAGAAATTACAAAAAGCAAAGACTCAAAAGGAATTGATGAGATAAAACAGGATGTACAGAAAGGCGGACAAATTGCTGGTAATACACGAAAGAAGATTGAAGCAGAAACGGGTAAAAAAGTTATTACTAAAAGTAACCGCAAGGAATTGCAATAATATGAAAAACAAACAAGAAAAAGAATTTTATAAAGCAGAAGATTTAGCTGAAAAGCTGGATGTAAATATAATGACAATTTATCGTTATATCAAAGCTGGCAGATTGAAAGCGTATAAGATTGGTAAGGAGTACAGGATAGACAAGGTTGAATTTGATAATTTCCTAAGCAGTGTGCAAAATAATTAATCATTATGAATAAATTAAAACAAACATTAGAAAAAGCATTAAAATCAGAACCTGCATTTTTTGATTCTGAATCAGGAGAATTGAATTACATTAAAGTAAAAGATTCTGCTGATAGTATTGATGAAAAACTTGTTACACTTCTTGCTGATAACAAAGACTTAAGGAATAAATTCTTTATCAAAATCAAAGATGTATATGTTTTTAACATTAAGGACTTTAAATTCTTTTTAGATGAAAGTAAGGTTGATAATTCATATACTCAATATGAAAACAAAATAGGGCTTTCAGACAACAGTGGACTCCTTGAAAACAGAAACGAAGTTGTCCTAGATTTTCCTTTCAAGGATTGTGTTTTGGAAGGTGGACAAAGTACTGAAGAAGGTACTGATACTTATTTTGAATATTCAGATAAGACTGGAAAATACGAAGAAAGAAATGGAAAAAGAAATGAAATATTCTTCAATCAAGTACTTGCTCACGATGAGATAGATAGACTCTATGATAAAAAAACTCTTGTAAACTGGAAAAGATTTACTAAAGACAGTAAAAAAGACGGTGAAGCAATAAAAGAAATAAAGCGAGATAAAACAGGTTTAATACAAGAGAACCTGATTATTAAGGGCAATAACCTACTTGCTCTTCATAGTCTAAAACCTGAATTTGCTGGAAAAGTAAAACTTATCTATAAAGGGTTTAATATAGTGGTATGCAATACCACCTATTGCTCGCAAGGCTTAGAAGAGTTAGAACCTATCTTTTATCTTAATGCGCTAAAAGTCTGTGGACCCACAATCCCATCAGCTTGCAAGTTGTTTTGTTCTTGAAATTTATGTACCGCAGTTTCAGTTTCTGTCCAAAAATATCCATCCACAGCTATTTGTGCTCCATAAAAGTTTAACTGCTTCTGTAAAAGACTTACTAGCTCATTCTTGTCGCCCCTCATCAACCAGTGACCATTCAATATACTGAGATTAAAATCTGACTCAACTACATTGTCAGTAGATCTTATTGGTACAGAATCAACAGATTTTTCAATTGAACCTTTTTTTTCAAATCCTATTATTACTAACTCTTCCTCTGTGTCATATTCGCACAACTCTTTTTTATGTGCAGAAAAATATTCATAATTTATCGCATTTTTATCTTTACACCCGTAATGTACACCCGTACTCGACGAAGACGCCGGTGATGCAACAGTTGTAAAATTCCATGTCGTAGTATTAGTAATACCTGCATAACTGTTTCCTGACAAGTCATCAAACGCCGTTGCATCTATTTGTATGTAATATTCAATACCGTTTGCCAAGTTACTGGCTGGGTTTATAGTGATTTCTGTTGAACCAGAACCACTAATGTCAGTGGTGACGTCAAAAGTTTCTATAGTACTGTCGTCAGAAGATTTCATTAACGTGATATTTCCAGATTCAGCATCTACTATTTCATCAAAAGTAATTACTAGACTGGTATTAACCGCAACTCCTGTTGCACTATCAACAGGAGACAAGGTTGAAACAGTCGGAGTGACATTTTCTTGCTCTGAGCCAAAGGATAACTCGTTGTCACTCTCATTGATATTGTTGTATGTAAACTTGATCCATTCAGCTTCTCTAGATACGCTCTCTATGCGCAACTCATCCAAAGTTCCATGTAGCTGTAAGCCATCTGCGCTACGTAAACCAAGAGTCACATCTACGGTAGATACCGCAGGAGTAGTTACACCAGTGAATGTCTCATCAAGAGCGCCATCAACATAATAATCAAGTGTATTGTCGCTATTTCTAACTGCAGTTAAGTAATGCCATGAGTTAAGTGGTAACACATCGCCTACAGTGTGTGTGCTCCAACTTGTACCTGTCGGATTAGTATTAATGGCAGTATATGGCTTGTCGCTCTTTAAACCTAAATCATAACTTCCGCCATCTGGATAATCATCCTTTGCTATTAAAAAAGCATAACCTGAAGAATCATATGAATCCAAATTAACCCAACCAGACAAAGAGTACGTACTGGTCACATTAAGACTACTGTTATTACCAACATTTACGCGATCATTCGTCGTGCCGACAAAGTTTAGACCTGTTCCAGTCTGCGTTGACGTTGCCGTAACATCACCATTACTGTCAGATAAAGTACCATCATTGTTATTGCTTGTTGAGTCTTTGTAGAAATCTGCATCTGTACTATCACCTTCGCCAAGGTGCCAAACTGCTTTAAACCCACTGTTCCATACAGATGTGGCAGAGCTTCCATCTGTATCTCCAGTTTTCCCGTAGTAAACATACAGAGTTCCACCTGTGGTCGACGAAAGGTCAGACTGAACCCAGTAACTACCTGTTGCAGACCCGCTCGATATGGACATATTTTCTTCTTCATAAGGCAATATATTATCATCAGTATCAGTAAATCTGATATCATAATAATTAGAGGTATCTTGCATTTTTACTCCAATGTCTGTGTCATTGCTTATGTCAACATAGACAGGAAAATCAGTGAGAGCCTCATCAATATTTGCTGCGTCTATAGTAATAATCTTTCTATTAGAATAACCATCAAGCCATGCGTCAGCTGTAGTTATATCAACAAAAAAATAAATAAAGAGAAGAAAAAAGAGGAAAAATCCTATTTTGGGTAACCTTGATGTATTCATAAGTAAAGAAATTATATCATATATTAAACCCTTAGCTATGTTTCCGAATTAACACCTGATGAGAAAAATCAAATAATTAATTGGTCAAAAAATAAATTATTTCAAGTAAAAGAATTACTGGAATTTGAAAGTTCTACTGACATTGATAAGAAAATTAAAACAGTGCTAGCTTGCACCAAAGAAGAGTTTAAATCTAATCTTAATTTTAATTCATTAGCTTCAGCGACAGGAATGGCAACACAGTCTTTTACTCCTCCAAGTCCTTATGCTGAATAGTGCTGATATAGAATATATTGAAAAAATTCACCCTGAGTTAAATTTATCCAACGATAATAAAACTATCTCAGGTAGAATAGGCTTTACTGCTGTCTACAATGAAGACATCAACTCTTTTACCATAAATCCTAATGAACAACATGAGGGAATAAAATTCACTAATGAATTCAATATAAAAATAGAATTAAATGGATTTACGAGTGGTTTTCCAAAATTGATTGTTTTAGAAGATTTTCCTCAAAAAGCTGAACGTCATTTCTATACTGATGCCGATAAATTGATAGCTTGTGTTTGTGGGGTAGTCGAAGAATTAGAATTTATGGAAAATTTTAATATTAAAGATTACATTGAACAGAAAGTTGTTCCTTTTCTATACGGTCAGTTATTCTTTGATAAATATGAAAAGTGGCCTTGGTCTGATTATTCTCATAACACATTAGGTGTACTTGAGTCATATTCAAATTCTAATAACGATCGGTATGTTGATGAAATAATAAGAAGATTAAAAAATCAAAAAGATTGGGCTATTCTGGAAAAAATACTAAATAGCAAAGAACAACCAAAAGGTCATACTTCCTGTATTTGCATTAAAAAAGACTACATAAGAAGATGTCATCCTACTGCGTGGAATGGATTAAAGAAAATATATAAAGATAAAAATACAAGATAAAAAGTTACATGTGAATGTAACTTTTTATCTTAATCCTATGTAACATTTGTCACATTTTATAGTGCTCAGGGCGGGTCGTTATAGTTAAAAAATCTATACTAAAAAAGCCTTACAGGGCAATGTTTCAAAAGTTCCGAACTCGAGACGGTGAGCAAAGTAGGACTATCAGCTAGTTCTAGTACCAAGTTGAAGGGAGAAACCATTGCAAACTCTAGTTTTTTTGCCTTTACAGTAGGGTTCTGAAGTATCATTTTCAAAAATGCTCGTTTTTCTCTTGGTTCAGAACAGTTATCAAATATGGTCCTAGCTCTTCTTGCTACATCTAGCAATGTAGTTAGTGTTGTTTGGTATTCAAAATCAGCATCTGTATACTCTTCTAATTCTATATTTAAGAGCTGTAACTTATCTGCATACTCTTGATGTTTTTTGTCATATATATCCTTAGTAATACTCTGCTCAAGATATGCTTCAAGTAAACGGTTATCTTTTTCTTTGGTTTTCTCGTATTCACTTCTTATGCGATTTATTTGATTCTTGTGATATTCAACTTCAGATTCAGACTGTTTTCTTAATTCATTTACAAGGTCATTTTGAACATCTTCTGTGATAGTTTCAAATTTATCTAAAACTTTATAAACAGGTTCTAGTAACTTGTTTTCATTCACATATTCTCTTTTACATATACCTTTGGACCAAAATAGTTTCCCTCTCTGCGTTTCTGCTCAAAACTTCTCTTCACATTATCACTGAGCTGAAGCACATAACTTCTTGCGAACATCACACCCATATCGTGGGTCCAGAAACATTGAGTGTTTTGCAATAATTTAAAAAACAAAGACTAATTTAAATAAATCTTTTTAATAAAATACTAAAACACCCAACGTGAGTTGGGTGTTTTAGTATTTCCGGATAACTCCTTTTACTATTGCTGTTACGTTGAGGTAGTGTTCCGCGTAAATGTCGTCGTAGTCTTTGTTGGCTGCCTGGAGCCAGATTTTCTTTCCGTCTGTTCTATAGTATTTCATGGTGAATTCACCATCGACATTTGCAATAACAATTTGCATGTTTCTCGCTGTGTCTGCTCGCTCCGCTATGACAAGATCGCCTTTCTCTATATGTGCTTCTATCATCGAATCACCATCAACCTCGAGTATGTAAGTGGAACCCTTTTTTTCTATGAGAAGATCCTCCAAATTAACAGAATCATCAAGACTTTCGTCTGCAACAGAGGGGATGCCCGCCTTCACAAGACCTAGAAGAGGAATTTCACCAAGAAGATTTTCGGGGATGAGTTTTCCTGTTTTGTCTTTTCGGACGAGTCCCGCATCTATCATTTTTTCGATTACACGAGCAACGGCATTTTTGGATTTGAATCCAAAAAGTTTCGCCATTTCAGAGTAGGAGGGCATTCGTTTTTTACTGTGATAGAAATCAGATATTTTATTTTTATATTCACTATTCATGGTTTATTTTAGAATAGTGCGGGTATCATTCTTCTAAAGATGCTCGGCTCTCTTTCTTGGGCTTTTTTGATTTGCTTGAGAAGGAAAGAATGTCTTTTGGATTCAAATAGATAGCTTTGCCCTTGGAGGATTTTCTTGTCTATTTTTTGGTTGAGCTTGATAAGTTCACGCTCGAGCATTTGAATGTATTGTCGCTTTGTCATAGTGAATATGTAAATTTGATTGATAAGTATTGTAAGTATATGTGAACGTTCGTTCACATGCAAATATAACATGTTGAAAACTATTTATGTTCACGGAATAAATAGAAAAATAAGATTATTGTAAGCTTGGTTTAAAAGAATCTTATTTTATTTTGAGTATTTCTAGGGATGATGGGTAATTATTTCATAATGATTGATTAACACTATTTGTGAATTGTAGACTGCTGCTTTTATTTTTCGTGGTACTATTAATAGTGGAATAATGATTAATAATTTAACCAAACGTTATAGTAGTGTATGACATCGCAAAATAAAAAAAACTTACTCCTTGTAGTAAGTTTGGTATTACTCGTTGTTGCTGTGGTAAATTTTTCTGATTTCGGATCTCGGTCATCTGAAGATTTTGCCATCAGGAGTAACGACGGAACAGCAGAAGGTCTTCATCTTGAAAAAGCAACACGAAAGCAATTAGCGTCCTCTGGTGAGGCTGTTGATTTTCGATATGTTTACAATGATGAAGTTTATAGTAAATATTTAGCAGAATACGGACAGTCTGAAGATGAAAAAATATTTTCATTAGGTGTCGACAAGTATACAGGTCAGCTTCCTAGCGTGTACGAAGAAGTTTCAGGTGCTCGGGATGCCTACGGTTATCCGATTCGTAAAAATTTCTTGCAAGAAATTACATCTCAAGATTCTCGCTCTGTTGCATCGAGACTCATTCCTCAAGTAAATGCTCAAACTCCACTTCCGGGAACGTCATACACTCAAGACCCTCAATATCCTGGACTCTATCACTGCAAGGAAAGCATTGATGATGTGAGTTACTTTTTGGCTTACTTTGAAGATGATGGTTTGTACGCTTCTGGGGAAGAAGGACCTGTTGGTTTTGCTGACCTAGAAACTGGAACTGCAAAAAAGTCTGCAGCTTGTGATGTTTTGGTTGAATTTGATCAACTCTTAAAATTAGACGATTTTCAGAGAACTCCTGGTGTTGTATTCTATCGAGATAGTAATGATATTCCGCCTTCTGTTTTGATGCATGGATCTTCTTATTTCTTGGATTATTCAGACAATTTTAGCCATTCATTTTTACAAAAATATATTGTAGAAGGTTTGGACCCAACTCCTGGTTTGGGGAATTTTGAAGGTTTTGTTGAGGTTAATCATAATATCCCTTGGGGTTTCTAATATACTATGAATGTATCTAAAACAAACATCTCATATAAATCTGTTGGTATCATTACTTTGTTTTTCGCGTCGGTTGTTTTGGTTGCTTTGAGTTTTGGTGGTCAAGAAATTGAAGCGCAGCAGTCAGTAAACAACACGGGAGCATATACAATATCAAGCGACATACGAGAAAAGGTTGTTGACCCTACGATAATTTACGTTCGGCTTGGAAACAGCCAGGCTGATCGTTTGCGTTCAAATACAAAAGTTTCCAAACTTCCTAATCAGTTGTCAGAACTTACAAAATCTATCGGTGTTAAGGAGTTGAAAACATCATTTAAAGATGTTGAAGATACCTCATCAAAAATTTCTCGATGGTTTACTTTTGAATTTGATTCTGAAGCAAAAGCTGAGCGGTTTATTCAAGAGGCAAAGAGCCTTCCGGAAGTGGAGGCTATTGATCGTGATTGGCGACAAAAAATCCAAGTTGTTCCTTCGGATGAATTTTATCAATCCGGGTCTCTCGAATCTTTGTGGGGTCATGAAATGATACACACTCAAGAGTTGTGGGATGTAATAGGAAATCCTGGAGAAGGGGTTGTTGTTGGTGTTGTGGATACTGGTATTTCAAATACGGGTAATGCAAATGACGTATGGACCCACCAAGACCTGGTTGGTTCTGAATGGTTGAATATGGGAGAAATTCCAGACAACGGCATCGATGACGACAGTAACGGATATATTGATGACTACAATGGTGGATTTGCTGCTCCTTACGTGTATCCACCTTATGCAGACTATAATGGTCACGGAACTCACGTTGCGGGAACAATTGGCGCACGCTCAAACACTATTGGTTTGCCTGGTATTGCTTATGATTCGACCTTGATGCCAGTAAAACTTACAAATGGAGGTTCTTGGGCAGCGTCGGTAACTGTAAATGGTTTTAGATATGCTGTTGATAACGGCGCAAAAGTTATCAACGCGAGTATTGGTGGTCCTGTAAGTAGTGTTACAAATGATGTTGTTGAATATGCTTTTGATAATGATGTTCTTGTTGTGTCTGCTGCAGGTAACGACAGTGGGACAAATGTTTGCTTGGTATCTCCTGGAGGTTCAGAATACGCTGTTGCTGTGAGTTCTGTTGACAAAAACGGAAACATTTCTTCATTTTCAAATGTTGGAACAGGTATTGATATTGCTGCTCCTGGTGGGGGTGCTGGCTCAGGTTCTTCTAATGATATTCTTTCCACACGAACGCGTGCAGAAAATCCAGAGATTGACGTTCTTCCAGTTCTCGATTCTCAAGGTAACGAATATATTTCAATTAATGGTACCTCAATGGCAACTCCTCACGTGACTGCAGCGGCGGCTATTATTCGACAGCAGCATCCAACATGGAACGTTGAAGAAGTTTGGGCTGGCCTCAAGTGGATATCTCAAGAGCCTGTTGGGTCAGATTTTGATGATGGTTTTGGGTACGGTGTTTTGGATCTTTCTCAAATTCCTAACCTCCCAGAAATAATGCCTGTTGCTCAAATGTACGAGCCTAAAAACTGTTTTACTTCAAACGAGGCTCAAAGTATTGTGATCAAGGGTTCGGCTTATGTTTCTGGAAATCAAGTTCCTGATTCTGTTCGAATTGAAGTTGCGAACGGTCACGATGTGACTGACGCTGACTTTGAACTTATTGCAACTATTACTGATGAAATACAAAATGACACTTTGTACACATGGGATGCTTCGGAATATCCTTTGGGTGCGTACACACTGCGTGTTGTAACAGAATTTGATGGCTATGAAGTTGAGGACAGAAATCAAATCGCTTTTGTTATGTATGATTTCAAAACTTCACTTCGTATGCAAGTTATGAAGATGCTTGGTTTCCAATCTCTTGCACCAAAAAATCCAGCATCAAGTGAATCTTTTGCATATCAACCAAAGACATACTACGACAGGTTTCTTTCTTCATATAATGAAGTTACTGAAGAATTCGAACCCCTTATTCAATATCCAACAGGGGAATTTCTAGGAACTATTGCCTATCCGGGAATGTCCCCATCTTTTATGGGTGATAATGTTTGGTATGATGGCTCGTACAAATCAACAGAGTCTGAATATTTCTTAAGTCAACCAGCTCCTGTTTTTTCTCCAAACTTTTCTACTTCAGAAGGGTTGTCGATGTTTGACAATACTCGGGCATCGATAGGTGTGGAGTATTTGATGCATCCGTCGCTCGATATTGCCGAAATAAGAAATCTTCACCCTGACGAAAAACAAGTTTTATGTACATTAGGTTATTCTGTGGAAGGCGCTGGTGATGTTTGTGAGCAGTATGCCCCAATAGCTCTAGACGATTTCAAGACCTTTGGACCAGATGATAGTTCTACTTGTGTAAAGCCGACATTGAATGATCTTTGGCAAGGACAATCTCTTGTTGATGGAGGAGGGACAACATTGCGAATGTTTGATTTTATGTATGATCAATTAGATTCCGAGATACAAGGCGTGCTGTTTGGGAGTTCATGGCTCGATACTGGTTGTGATACAGCCGCAAGTAGCAACCCATTTTCTCGCATCCTTGCAAAAATATTTTTTGATAATGAGGTTACATTTTCAAAATTTGCACGATACTCACCTTTCAACGTCTCCAACCTATACTTGGACGAGGTTCGAGTGGGGCAGGAGGGTCGTGTAATACTCTGGTTGTGTGAAAATCCATACAATTATGTATGTAACGGTGATTTTGAGAAAGGTACTGCGCTGGACGATATTGACCCAACAGGAGAAACCGTTTTTCATGGTAATCATCTTATGCAGCGTCTGATTGCGGACAATTGGTTCGGCATAGGGACAACAGACATATTTATTGAGGGTGCGAATGATTCTAGGATTGGAATTCCATCGAATTGGTGGAGGCAAGAAGAAAATCAATATCTCTCAGATGTTATCGATCCTTACAACACAAGATTTGCTGGAATGGCAAACGATACAAAATATGGCGCCGGTTCTGACCATCGAGAAATTATGGTAACTCAACTTGGAAAAGAAATGGAACTTGGGCAAACCTACTCCATATCTTTTGAGGCATGGTCTTCTGAAGCAACTGGAAACCTTGAGACATCTGATCCAGACATTGGAGATCATATTCTTTACATCGGATTAACGACAGAAGATAATAGCCACAGTGCTACAGCCGATATCATAGATGAAAATACAGGAGAGGTGAACATTGATGCTTTTGACCAAATGGTTTTTGTTGGCAATCTTGATGATTACGACACGTATAATTCTTGGGATACGATTGAGTTTGATTTTACTCCAGAGGTTGAAAATCTAAAAAACATGTACCTTGTTGCTTACGCGGAAGTGACAGACATGGTTGCCTTCCAAAATCTTGAGCGTCACTATCTACGGTATACACTTCTTGATAACTTGACTATTGAACCACAGCTTCCATATCGAGATATTCGTGTCGAGAAAGAACTTCTTTCTTCAGAAACGACGTCGGTTGGTGAGTCGGTTGAGTTTGAAATTACTGTAACTAATGACTCCGTAGAAACAATTGAAAATATTCAAGTTAGAGACTACCTTCCTCAAGGTTTTGTCTTGAGTGAAATTGTGGTACCGAATGGTCTTACTTATAACTTTATTCCTCAAGAAAATTACATCCGTGTTGAAGGGGTTGAGTTGCAATCAAATGAATCATTTGTAATGAATGTTAGTGGTTCATTTGCAATTTGTCTTGCTGAATTCCGGAATGTTGCTTTGGCTTATTCTGAAGATTATCTTGATAGTACCCCAGAAAATAACTTTGTGGATGTATTTGCTCAAGAGTTTCCCTTCAATGAAGAAATAGATAACTATACAGGTTTTGCAGAGGGTCAAATGGGCTGCGCGGGGAATATCTCGGGTACTGTCTTTTACGATATTAATCAAGACGGCGGTCAAGATAATGGCGAGTATGGTCTAGGTGGATATCAAGTGTCTTTGTACCGAGAGGTTTCTCCAGATGTGTTTGAGCTTGAGCAAACAATACTTACTTCAAGCCAAAGCCTAGGTCAATATAGCTTCAGTCCTCAGCTTTCTGGAACATATGCAGTTGGTGTAGACACTGTAGCCCAAATTACTTTCCCGGAAGATTCAGGAATAAGCATTGATGGGCAATCACAAAATTATATTTTGGATGTTCAAAATAACGCACTGCTTTCAAATAAGAACTTTGGTATTTATGATGGATATTCAATATCAGGATTTGTTTATTATGACGAAAACAATGATGGGCAACAGCAAATTGTTGAACCTTTTGTTGACGGTATTGAAGTTGGTGTTTACAAAATTGTAGATGATTCATATCTTGTTTCTCTTGATTGGGCTGAAACAAACAGTAATGGACAGTACTCAATAGAAATATTGCTAGGTGAGATTGATCCAGACGAAGAGTTGTTTGTTCGTCCAATTATTCCAGGTGTCTTGAATATCGAAACTATTACGGAACCGATGTTCTCTCCAGGTGCCGTGAGTGATCCCGTAATCGCAGAATTTTTGGAAAATTCATATCCTATTTCATCACTTGCTGAAGTTGAAAATCCATATATCTTTGGTGTAACTGCTCAAGAGATTTCAAATGAAATAAACCAAACAATCTCAGGTGTTTTGTTTGGTGACTTGAATAATAATGGTGTTCGAAATACTGGAGAAGACACCGCGGAAGGATATACGGTAAACCTGATCTCTTCTGGAGATGGTTCTATTGTTGAACAAATGGTGACAGGCCCTAATGGCCAATATAACTTCTCAGTTACTGACGCAGGTTCTTATATTGTTGCGCTTGATCTTGGAAATGATATTCAGACAATAACACTACCAGGTCTCGCTAATCAACCAGTGTTTGGCTACACTAATTTTTACAACTTTGAAGTTGTCGTTGGAGGGTTATCTGTTTCGTCTAGAGACTTTGGACTTTACTTCTGTCCGTGCGGACAGTTTGATTTGGATGGAGATTGCTTTGTTGGTAGCGGAGATTTGAATGGTTTGGTTGCTAGTTATGGAACAAGCTGTGCCGGGACTGATTGTTCTACAGACTTTAACGGTGACGGAACTGTGGACTACTTCGACTCCCTAGGTCTACTAACTATGTTTGCTTGCCCTGCTGAAAATCCAGAATATGCAATCGCTGGATTTGTCTATCAGGATCTTGATCAAGATGGTTATTATGATCAGTTTGTTAATCCCGACACTGCAATAAACGGTGCTCCGGTGCATTTGTATAAACAAGAAGCAGGAAACTGGATTTTGTTTGATGAAACCACAACAACACAAAGTAATTATGTTCAACAGCCTGGAGCTTTCTTGTTCTCGCTTGAAGAGCCGGGTGAGTACGCCATAGTTCTTGAAGAAGGTTTTGCAACAGATGCGTTAACTCAACCTGTTGCTGGAAATATCTTTTTGGAGAATAGTCCCTATGTTCAATTTGCAAGCCTGTCTGTGGAAGAGAATACTGTAGACTACGACAACCACTTTGGATTGACGAACGAGGTTCCTGTCTTGACTGTTACGGGTTATGTTTTCTCTGACGCCAATGCAAATGGTTTGAAAGATTCAGGAGAAAATGGTTTGTCCGGGTATGATATTTCTTTGGTAAACTTCTTTGGGGAAACAGTAGATCAAATAATAACAGGTTCTGACGGTTCCTACTCAGTGCCAATATTTGAGTCTGATAGCTTTATTCTAGGATTGGATACCTCAAATATTACTCAAGCAATATCTACACCGCCACCTTTTAGTCCATTCTTTGGATTTACCTATCTTTACTTTATCAATCCAATGGCTTCTGTCCAACCAGAACGTAATTTCGGTCTAGTATTTGAAGATGGCGAAGAACCTGAGCCAGAACCTTGTGGTTGTTTGGCAAACCTAACTGGCGATACTTGCGAGGTTGATGGTGATGATATCGCTGTAATTAGTTCTGATATTGGTTGTGTTGGTTCAGAGTGTATTGGAGATCTAACAGGGGACGGTCGCACCAACACGCTTGATCTCACTGTTGGATTCCAATGGTTTGGGTGTCCTGCTTTTCCTTGGCTGGAGAATGCTCCGCAGTTATTTCCTGAACCCAATTTGAGTATTGAATTTGTTGATGAGGATTTTGATATAGGTTCACAATTCTTTAGCCAACCTCAAGTTTTGAGTGGATATTCATACAATTATCAAATAAGTATCACAAATATAACTAGTGGACAGCTAACGAATGTAACACTGGAAGATATTATTCCAGAAGGATTCCCACTTGCGGTCTTGAAAGGAGTTTCTTCTGACCAGGATGTTACTATTGATAAGGTTCAAAATACTATTACTATTAATCAGATTGATGCAGGTGAACAAATCTTCTTGTACCTGACAGTTTCTGAGTTGTAATGTTGGAACACCTAGTATTTTTACTAGGTGTTTTGATATAATATATCTATGGAATTTAACAAAAATATTTTTAATAAAAAACCGAAAATAGAACATTCTGAAGGTGGTTTTCAAGAAAAATTGGACACACCTACCCAAGACTCATTTGGTGATAATGCTGCGCAAAAAACACAAGAAGAGCGTCAAGCTGATTGGGACAAGAAAAAAGCTGAGCAAAGTGCTAAGTTTGATCCTAAAAATCTCGAACAAACAGATTTATTTTCTGATAAAAATATCAAATAACTAGCCCAATGAAAAAACTTATTGCTTTATCTTGCTCGCCTTCGAAAGGTAAAAATTCAGACTCAATGCTTGAGGCTTTTCTTGAGGGTTGCTCACTTGTTTCTGGTATTGAGGTAGAGAAGTTTTACCTCAACGATATCCCTTTTGATTTGTATCGATATGAAATATCTACAGGCCCACAAGATAATGAACCAGAATTTAAAAATTTACTAGATAAAATTCAAAATTCTCAGGCTTTAGTCATATCTACTCCAACGTATAATTTTTCTGTACCAGCGCAACTTAAAAATTTCGTTGATCGTATTGGTTTTATGTCTTTGGATTATTCAAAGCGAAATAAAATAGATCAGCCTATGGGGAAGCTTGGATATTTGCGTACATATTTTCTTGTTTCAGGAGGAACTCCACGGTGGGCTGAAGTGATTTTATTTTTTGCTTTCCCGTCATTTTGGCTTCGTGGGGTTTTTTTGTACTACGGAGCTGAGGTTATGGGTGCCTACTATAGTGGGGATTTGCAAACATATGCAAATAAGATTATTTTACAAAAATGTAAAAAGCGTGGGTTACGTTTTGCAAAAGGTTTAATGGCAGGGAAGCGACGTGGTATTTTGGAACGTCTGTTTTTCCGACCACCTCAAAAGAATTCCTAACCAGTATCTGTTGCGGGGCTTTTTGTTTGGTATATAATGCGGCTATGGATAAAGAATTGAGCTTTGAACCAGGATTTGTTGTTAATGGAAAATACGAAATTCTTGAAGAGATTGGAAGCGGCTATGAAGGTCGGGTATTTTTAGTGCGTGAAATGGGGACTGGGATAGAAAGGACTATTAAGTTTTTTTATCCACGTAAAAATAAAGAGAACAAAACAATCAAGGCTGTCGCAAAGAAACTTCATGCCTTGAGGTCGTCTCGTCTTCTTATTCAATACCATACTCAAGATAAGCTTGTTCTTCCTGACGGCAAAGAGGTTGCGTTTTTGGTTTCTGAGTTTACAGAAGGGGTTATGCTTTCAGAATTTCTCAAGACTGAGCCTGGGGCGCGTTTGCATTATTTTGTCGCTCTTCATTTGTTATATTCTTTGGTGAAGGGTGTCGAAGAAATTCACCGTCTTGGTCAATACCATGCTGACATACACACAGAAAATATTATGGTTGAACGTGCGGGACTCTCGTTTCAACTTAAGCTCCTTGATCCTTTTCATTGGGTTGGAGCAACAAAAAGTGACGGGCAGAAAAATGATATTTCCAATGCCGTTGAGGTTTTTTATGAGTCACTGGGCGGGGCGAAGCATTATGCAAAACAGCCTCAAGTGGTAAAAGATATTTGTTTTGGAATGAAAAAACCTTTTATTTTAAGAAAATTTAAAACTATAACTAAACTTCGACATCACCTAGAAACCCTAGAATGGTAATCAACAGCCGTTAGCTATTGCTTTCTTTTTCTTCCTGTATATAATTCGGGTAATTCATATCTCTCAAAGGTATGAAGCTAATTAATTATAAAAATAAGAGCTTAAATACATACAAGCTAAAAATTCTATGTCGGCACAAATGCTACATATTTTATTCTTAAAATTGTTTCATATATTCAAAGGTGGTTTGGTTCCGGTTGGTGTTTCTTTGTTTTCTTATGACGACGAAGATGGCGATGATGATTTCTTCGGGGATGACAACGACGATGATGACGATGAGGACGATGAGGAGGGAGGGAACTGGTTTGATAATGAGGATGAGTGGAGTAATTATTAACCAATAAAAAAACCGACACAGGTCGGTTTTTTTATTGGTTTTCTATGTGGATACTGTCACTGGTTAAATTCTCGTGGGTATGAGGAGTTAGTATTCCCAAGAACCAGATTATAACAATACCTAAACTAAAACATAGTATGTGTATCCAAGTTTGCTTTGTGTGTTTGCTTTGCGTTATTTTTTTGTATGGAATAAGATCGTGGAGCACAATGTGAAAAAATATACCTGAAGAGATGGCAAGTAGAATACCCTCGGTAAATTCTTGTTGGCTTGCTAGAAACCCAAGACAAACACCAACAAGAATAGTCGTTGCAGATATCCCGTTAAGAATTAATGTTTTCTTTGTTGTGTATCCAGAACTTTTTAAAACAAAAAATTCAGATATTTCTTGAACAAACTCATGAATAAAAATACTTATTGTTGCAATAATTCCTAAATTCACAGAAACAGAAAAGGCCGACACAAGAACAACTCCGTCTGCCACATTGTGTATTGAGTCTCCGATCACAAGCTTTATTCCTTTTCGTGCTGGTTCACAATGGTCACATCCTGTGTCGTGGTGGTGATGTGTCTCTGGTAAGATCGTGTGAAGTACCCACATCCCAACAAAACCTCCAATAGCAAGAAAAATACCTTGGTATCCTGGCAAGATTTCAAAAGATTCTTGGGCTAAGCCAAAAGCTGTCATTAGAAATATTCCCGCAGCAAAGGTTACGACATATTTCATATTTCTAAACAGCCAATGCTTTGCTCGTTTGGTAATAAAAATCATCCCTGACAAAGACGCTGCCATTACCACAAAGCTTGCTATGAGGACATTGGTGATTATTGTTTGATCCATGTATTGATATATTCTTGAGTATTAAATTTCTTTTTAGCTCCTGATTCTGCTATGTAACGAACCTGACCAAAAATAGGTCGTTCAAACCACGGTCTGTCATGAACGCCTCCGAGTGACCAGGCTATTCCGGCATATCCATTTGGGTCTCGCCCGTCGAGTTCGTACTTGTCATTTAATGCAATCGCAAAATTCATTGCAGTGTCTACATTATTTGTCCATTCCAAAATCTTTTTTGCCCAATACATTCTCATGTAGCCGTGCATCTTGCCCGAGCCTACCATTTGCATTTGGCATGCGTTCCAAAGTTCGTCGTGTGTTTTACCTTCCTCTAATTCTTTGAGTGTGTAGGTATATTCGCGCTTATCTTTTTTATGCTTTTCAAAACTCTCTTGTGCCCATTTTGGAAAACCTTTAGGATTGTCATAATTTGGTTCATAGAAACAAAAATTATCTGCAAGTTCTCGTCTAATGATCAGCTCTTCAAGAAATGCTCCAGCATGATCAATTTTTACAAGTGTTTTTCCGTGTTCTATCTTTGCTCTGTTTCGTGATTCTGACATAAGGCTTAGTATCTTGTGTCCTGACCACTCTGTAACTTGAAGTGCAATATCTTGAGCGCTTATCATTCCATAATGAAGATAGGGGGAAAGCTGAGATTGGGCATCTTGATTCGCATTATTTCTTCCTTCTGTGTAATTTTCTAAATTATTTTCAATAAATATTTTGAGGACTTTTTGACCAGCTTTTTCTCCTGGTTGAATCCAGTCAAAATTCTCAATAGATTTTTTAGGAAGTAGATTGTTCCAATTGATTTTTTCTATTTTTCCTGAAAAACTATGTTTTTGTTTCTTTAGTTTTGGAAATGCAATTGCGTATTTTTCTATGTATTTGTATATTTTTTGTCGTATTGTGTATGCGGCATATTCTTTTTTGTCACTAGTAATCCATGCTGGAACAATATTGTGAGCGTCAACACCAAAAAAAGCACAATCAATATGTTTTCGGGCGTGTTCTGACCATGAGCGGGGAAGTCGAAGAGGGTAAAAATCTGTTACAACAGCGCCGACTTTATGTTTTTTTGCAAAATTTACTATTTTTTCCCCACTCTCAGACCCGTCTTTATCTGTAATTACAAAAAAAGGAATATCTTTTTTATTAAGATTTTCTTCAACTTCCTTAAGTCCGCCAATCTTGAATGTGAGCTGTCGGTTTCCACCACCAAGAAATCCCGGAACAAGGTTGTACACAACAATAAGAGATTGTTTGTTCTGTTCTGCAATCTCTTGAGCAAGGAGTAGGGACCAGTTATTTTTTGTTCGAATTTCTCGATTCATCCAATAGACAATCGGACCATCTCCAACTTCTTTTGAATTGAGTTTTTTGTATCGAGTTTTGTCTATCATTACTGTATTGTACCTGCTCAAGGGGGAATGCTCAATAGATGTTGGCTTTTCCACAAAACATATTTTTTTATAAGATATAATTAGATTATGGATAAAAAATCATATTCAACAATTATCACATTTTTAGTATTAATTTTTATTGGTGTGGCGTATCTTATTTTCTCAGATTTGCCCATTGTTTCAAATAATGATCTAGGTGCTCAAGCATATTCGAGTTTAAGTGACTCAAAAACACCTAAAGTTCTCCAAAAAGGCGTGAATGGAGAAGCGGTAAAAGATTTACAAGCTTTTCTTGCAAAAGAAGGTCTGTATAAAGGTTCTGCTGATGGAAAATTTGGTCCAACAACGGAAAGTGCGGTTAAGAGCTTTCAAACTAAGTACGGGCTAAAACCGTCTGGTAGTTTTGGTGGTGGAGGGTCTCAAGAGGTTTCTTGTGAGGTTGATGTTAATAACGATGGTGCCATCAACACGGCTGACTTATCTGGACTTGTTGCTAGTTTTGGGTCTCAAGGTTCAGACTTAGCTTACGATCTAAATAACGATGGAGTTGTTGGTTCTGGAGACCTTACTATTTTACTTCAATATTTTGGTCAAGAACTTAACTGCACACTTTTGGTGCTTGATATGAGTTCTTACCCAATCTTTTACAACGTCGACATCCCTGGTTCAGTCTCTACAGATTTAGAATTATTTGATTTTACTTTATCAGTTGTTGGGAGTGAGGATGTTCTTGTTTCTCAAATTCCAATTTTTATTGATATCGAGGGGGTTTTAGATGATAGTGTTGGTGTTAGTAACGTGGTTAATTCATTAACTCTTTCAGATAATCAAGGTAATTTTACTACCGTTGACGTTCAATTGGCAGATGATAATGATATAGAAGTATTTTATTTTGATTTTTCATCACCTATAGAAATTGATGGCGGAGACACTGTTAATTTTACTCTTGAGGCTAATATAAAAGGTTTTAATGATAACGAAGTATTCACTGAAGGTACTGAGATTCAAGCTTACATACATCATAGTTACGCTGACCAAATTCAAGCTGAAAGTGCTCAAAATGGAGTTTTGTCAAATGAACAAATCGAAGGTTCCGCTCACGGTGATATTATTGGTTTATTTAGAGAGGGGATAAATGTTCAATTCATGAGCTCAAGTACATCAGGTGTTGTTGTTGATGGTGACAGTAATGATATTGGTACTTTTGTTATTAATTTTGACGTAACTGCATTTAGTGAAGGTATGCTTATCCCGGTTGATGCTAGTCTTTCTAGTTCTTCATGGTTGGAAATGCCGGGAATTGCAGACGATATAGATGACATCAAATACAGCATGCTAATAACTCTTGATGGGACTAATTATATTCAAGAAGGTAGCGAAATGGCTAGTGAACTTTCTTCCGTGCTTACTTCCGACGCTGACATTGTTCAGGGGCATTATCATATTGAAGAAGGTGAGACTGAGAGCTTCCAACTTACTGTTACAAAGGAGAATAATGGAGAGGATACCGGACCTTACAAAATGTATCTCACAGGTATTCCATGGATAGGTGATGATTGGTTTAATGATGATCAAGAGATTGAATATTATTATATTTACAAATATCTAGAAGGATATCACACATCTCATATCTACCTTAATTAATAAAAAAACCGCTCAATGAGCGGTTTTTTTATTCCCATGATTGCTTGAATAGATTATGGTATACTAGGTTAATCAAATTATGAATCTGCAAGAATTTAGGAAAGAGTTCGATGTTCATTTTTCTGCTTTTGTAAAAAGAAAAGTAAAGGAATACAAGAATCTCGCAAAAGACAAAGAAACGCGAGAATTTTTTACTCATTTGGAAACATACGTGAAAGGAGGGAAGCGACTGCGTCCATACGCTGCTTTTATGGCTTTTTCAGAGTCTGGCAAACAAATCTCTGAAAAAGAATGGTTGGTTTTTATTTCTTTGGAACTTGTCCATGTTCTTGCTTTGATTCATGACGATATAATTGACCGAGCTTTGGATCGTCGAGGAATTGATACAATACACACATTTATCGAAAAAAATACCCCTATTGTTCGTGGTGACAAAAAGCATTTTTCAAATTCACAAGCAATCCTTGTTGGCGACATTATATTTGCAGCTTCTTTTCAAGCGCTTCGAGAATCTCAAACTTCTGCTGATGTTCAATATAAAATCCATCAGCTTCTAGATGAGGTTATTATTGGTCAGATGATCGATGTTAATTTAGCACATGGTGATTTTTCAACACGAGCACAAATTATGACTAAATCTAAATACAAAACTGCTTTGTACACTTTCTCTCGACCTTTTGAGGTGGGGGCTTTACTTGGTGGAATTTCAGAGAAAAAACAACATGATTTATACACCATTGGTGAAATGTTGGGTGTTTCTTATCAGCTTCAAGATGATTACTTGGATATATTTGATACAAAAAATACTTTGCAAAAAGAACTTCTTAACGATATGAAAGAAGGTCAGCAAACTTTAATTACCTATCATATTTTAAAACAAGCAAATGAAGACCAAAAGAAAACTTTTTTAAAGTACTTTGGTAAGAATTTTTCTATTAAAGATAGTAAAAAAATTATCAAACTCATTACAGATTTACAAATTGATACAATTTGTGAACGTGAGATTTTGTCTTTGTTCGAAAAAACCAAAAGACTTGTGCAAAATTCTAGTCTTTCAGACACAACACAACAGTATATTATAAATCTCGTAAGTCTTCTTGAAGCTCGCATGTAATTTATGACCAAAAAAGAAATTATTGATTTTAGTAAAAAAATTGTAAAAAAATACGGTAAGAATTATTACCGAGCGACAAGTCTTTTTCCTAAGAAAGTACGAGAGGCTGTGTATGTCTACTATGCATGGATGAGGATAGCGGACGAGTGTGTCGATGGTGAATTATCACATTTTGAAGCAGAACAAAAACTTACAGCCTGGGAGCAAGATTGGAATAATAGTGTTAGTGCTGGGGAACATGTTTCAATACATGAATATATGTCTGAATTATTTCTGCACTATAGTGTCCCGCCGCAATATGCTGAAGGTTTTTTGTTCGCTATGAAGCAAGATCTTTTTAAAAAAAGATACAATACTTATGAGGAGCTTGAGAAGTACATGCACGGAAGCGCTGTTGTTGTTGGACTTACTATGCTTTGTTTTTTTGGATTACATAGACAAGATTTAATACCTGGTGCCACAAAACTTGGACAGGCTATGCAGCTCGCAAACTTCCTACGAGATATCCGAGAAGACTATGATGATCTTGGGAGAATATACCTACCCCAAGAGGATATGGCTCGGTTTGGTCTTAGTGATAATGATATTGCGAATCATGTTTTGTCAGACAATTTTAAGAAACTTATGCAATTTGAAATTGCCCGATGTCGAGAGTTATATGCTCAAGCCTGGCCAGCAATAGAAAAATTACCATGGAGAGTTAAGTTTCCAATTCGTATTGCAACAAGGAATTATGAGGGTGTGCTAAGTGAGATTGAAAAATCAGATTACGACATCTGGAGTACAAGACATGCGTTGCCGAAACGTAAAAAAATCTTGATTATAATTAAGTCACTATTTGTATGAAAAAAGAAAAAATCATAATTATAGGAGCTGGTATTGGTGGTCTTGGAACCGCTTGTCTTTTAGGTAAGCAAGGTTACGAAGTTGTTTTGATTGAAAAGAATGATAAATTGGGTGGGCGAGCAAATATTTTTACAGAACAAGGATTTACGTTTGATATGGGTCCGTCGTGGTATTTGATGCCTGATGTTTTTGAACATTTTTTTGAATTGCTTGGTGAAAAGGTTGAAGATCATCTTAAGCTTATAAAACTTTCTCCGTCCTACCGTGTCTTTTTCCCGGGTGACAAAGAATTCCCTGTTCTTGATATGTATTCTGATCTTGAAAAAGACATAGCGACATTTGAAAAACTCGAAGCTGGTTCCGGAGAGAAAATTAAAAAATATCTCAAGCAGTCTGGTGAGCAGTATGAGTTGGCAAAACGAAAATTCATGTATCGAAACTACAATTCTGTTTTTGATTTCCTTCAAAAAGATTTTATGAAGGAAGGTTTGAAAATGAATCCATTTCAAACAATGGAGAAGTATCTTAATAAGTGGTTCAAGGATGATCGACTTAAAAAGATTTTTGAATATACACTTGTTTTTCTTGGGTCTGCACCAGACAAAACTCCAGCTTTATATAATATGATGAATTTTATAGATTTTGATATGGGTGTGTATTATCCAGAGGGTGGGATTTATAAAATTATCGAAGCCTTAGAAAAACTTGCAAAAACCTACGGAGTAGAAATACACACAAACACAGCGGTTGATGAAATAATTATAGAAAATAAAAAAGCCACAGGAGTCCGATTTGCAGACGGGACAGTGACATCTGCTGACTATGTAGTTTCAAATGCCGATATGCATTTCACAGAAACAAAGTTACTTAAAGATAAAAAACATCGAACGTTTCCTCAGAAATATTGGGACAAAGCTATTATGGGGCCATCTGCTTTTATTTTGTATCTAGGGCTTAACGGTCAGGTAGATACACTTACACATCACAATCTTCGGTTTTCTGTGAATTGGAAGGAGAACTTTAAAGATGTGTTTGATAATCCAAAATTCCCTGACGATCCTTCTTATTATGTTTGTTGCCCAACAAAAACAGACACGACTATTGCACCCGAAGGTAAAGACCTACTCTTCGTGCTTGTTCCAGTTGCTGCCGGGCTTGAGTTTACAGACGAGCAGAGAAAACAGTACAGAGACAAGATTGTTGAGATGATGAAAAAGGATCTGAGTATCCCAAACCTTGAAGATATGATTGAATATGAAAGTATGTATGCTCATCAGGAATTTGTAGAAGATTATAACGCTTTTCAGGGTACTGCACTTGGTTTAGCGCACACACTGAAGCAAACACTTCTTCGCCCAACAAACAAAAGTAAAAAAATTACAAACTTGTTGTATGTTGGTGCTGGAACAAACCCCGGAATCGGCATGCCTATCTGTCTTATTTCATCTGAACTTGCCTACAAACGAATTGCAGGAATCACACATCCGCATCCGCTTGAGAGTTTAGACGATAACTAATATAAAAACCTGCGTTATGCAGGTTTTTATATTCCAATATATGGATGAGTGAGAAGAAGTGAAATTGTCATAACCGCTCCTGCAACAAGATTGATATAGGGAAATAATGTGTATAGTTTAAAAATATTTGATCCACCCGGTCCAACTTTTTTAAACGAAAGAATCATTAGGGTAATATACACTAATCCGTAGATAGTGACTCCTATTCCAAGTTTGGTAAATCCCAAATATGCAGATACCGCATAGAGAATTAAACAAACAATAATGGTTGTTTGCGCACCTAGAGTTGTTGCGATTGTGGGTAGTTTCGCGTCCTCATCTGCTTTAATGTCAGGAACTGCTGAGTACGCATGCATAGCCACAGCCCAAAGTATTCCAGCAATAACTCCTGTGGTTGGGAAGGATGTTCCACCTAGTAAGTAGTAACCAAAGACACCGGTTGCTATGTAGTGAGAGGCTGAAAATAATGAATCAAGAAAGGGGATTGCTTTCGCTCGAATTGGTTTCGCTGAATAGAAACTAGCAAAAAAAATAAAAGCAAAGAAAGAAAGTAATGCTGGGAGAGGAAGCCAGAAAGCTCCAATAATAAACGGTAGGTTTGTTACAATAATCCAAACCCAAACCTTTTTTTGGTCTTTTGGTTCAAGAAGTTCCTCGTACTCAACTTTTTTGGGATTGAGCTTGTCTGTTTCGTAGTCAAAAATATCATTAATTCCATAGATAAGAATATTTGCAGGAACAAGAAAATAAAATCCGAAAAATAAAACAGGAAATGTTAAAAGCTCTGAGAAGGGTGTGAAAGCAGCTATTGCTCCAAAGGCAAATGTTCCAAACTCATAAACCCAAAAGCGTGGACGACTGATTGAAAGTATGGTATTTAATTTCATAAGTATTGATAATAATACCATACTATAAGCCCCTTTCTTGGTATTGAAATATCCTATTGCGGAGGGTTTGGTTAGCTCGGTATAATAGCAGTCTATGGAATACATGAGATCAATTCGCAAAAGGAACGCAATGTATCGAGGTATGTTTTTTTCTGCACTTCTAATTACGGCGGGAATATTTTTTGTTGTGCTTCCAAGTGGTCCTCATGAAATAAGTGCTCATGAAGAAGAGGTGAAAGTACAAGAGGAGTTCCAAGTGTATATTCCCTCTGTTTCAAAAACACTCTATGAAATACAAGAAGGTGATACGCTTCTTGGTATTTTGCAAACCGAGGTTGGTATTGAGTACGAAGATGCGTTTACTCTTGTTGAGCAAATTAATGAAGTCTTTGATATTACAAAAATTCGAATGGGTAATAGTATTACTATTCAATATGAAGATGATGTCTTGTCTAAAATTTCTTATGACATAAATACGTCAGAAGAACTTGTTCTTACTCCAAGTGCGCAAGATTTTCTCGTTGAACGAAAAGATATTGAATTTGAGGTTCGACAAGCAACAGTGTCTGGCTCTGTTGAATCTTCATTTTACCAATCAGCGCTTGATGTCGGTTTGACTGACAGAATGATCATGGAGCTCGCTACTGTATTTGCTTGGGATGTTGATTTTGCTTCGAGTATTCAAAAAGGTGATTATTTTTCTCTCGTATACGAAAACAAATACCGGGAAGGTGAGTTTGCTGGAACAGGGGATTTGATAGCTGGACGTTTTGTGAATAATGGAGAGGAATTTTTTACTTTTTTGGTTAAGGATACAGATGGTAAAAATCAGTACTACAATGAAGATGGTGATGCTACTGAACGACTTCTTCTTAAAACTCCATTAAGTTACAAAAGAATATCCTCAGGATTTTCTCTCAATCGAAAGCATCCAATTCTGGGAACATTCAAGACTCACAGAGCGATAGATTTTGCTGCGGATACTGGAACTCCTGTTGAAACAGTTGGTAATGGAACGGTAACATTTGCGGGCTGGAGTGACACCTATGGAAATTATATTAAGATAGATCATGGAAGCGGGTTTACAACTGCCTATGCTCATCTCTCAAAAATGTATGTAAGTAAGGGTGCTCGGGTAAAACAAGGTGACTTGATAGGTGCTGTAGGAACAACCGGACGTTCAACTGGACCACATCTTCATTATGAGATGTACAAGAATGGAACTCCTGTAAATCCACTTACTACAGAAACTCCTTCAGGTAAACCAATTTCAGAAGAATCAAAACCAAATCTTCAAGAAGTTGTTGATCTTTATAAATCACAACTCTAGTTATTTACAAAAACCCTAATTTTAGGGTTTTTGTAAATAAATTTTTAATTTTGGTGATACAATAATGAGTGTAATGTCTCAATTTTTACGTATTTTAAAATATGGGTCACTTAATCTTTTTATTCTCCATTATATTGGACTTTTCTTTCTACTTGCGCTTGTCTTGAGTCCTTCAAACTTGCAAGCCGCTACTGTTATTGAATCTGACCCGCGGCCTTTTGCTGGATACCAGGCTGGAATTACAGCACAAACTGTTTTTATTTCTGATTCTGTTGGATATACATTTTTTGTGGATGGGGTTGGGTATGGTGCATATAGAAAAACCACGGATGGCGGGTCCAGTTGGGGTTCTGCGATTCGATTTCATGATTATAAATATGTTACAGGTGTAAGTGTTTGGTATGATCAGTGGACTCCTGGAGATGATTCTGGAACCTATATTCATATTGCAACTGGTGAGTTTATCCAAGATGATGTTTGGTATACACGTTTTGACACTTCTGATGATAGTTTTACCACTTCTGTTAGCGCAAGTGTGAACACAGGGCAGGGGGGAAACATTGCAAATGGTAGTACCGGAATTCCTATTACGAAATCAACAACTGGAGTTCTATATATGTCTTTGGCAAGTTCTGTGGATAGTTTTGTTGTTACTTGCTCGGCCTCTTGTGACACACAAGGTGGTTGGACAGAAGCTGGGACAAATCCGTATACCAGTGGTACCAACAATGATTGGTTGCTCCTATTGCCGCTTACTGACGGAGACATCTTGACGGTTTTTTGGGATTCTAGCTTGGATGATATTTTAACAAAAGAATATGAAGATGGGGCTGGGACATGGGATATTTCATTTCAAACAATAGATTCAACAGCGGATGATAACACCGCCTATGACAACGGTATGGCCGCGGCAATAGACAGCTCAACGGGAGATGTTTATTTGGCGTACCTGGACAATGCGGCCTCTACCGGCTCTAACGATATTATTGAAACTTTTGTCTACGATGGGTTCTCGTGGTCTGCAACAACGTCTCCTTTAGGGGCTTTGCAATCATATCAAGGTTTAACAGGTCTAACTCTGGGTGTTGATCAGAATACTGGTACTATTTATTTGGCTTATGTGTTGAGGGAAACCACCAATAGTTCAACAAGTTCAAATATTTATTACTCAATATCTACAGATTCCATGGCTACATGGCAAGGTATGTCAGGTCCGGTTAACGACAGCTCTGATGATTTTTATGCGGTGAGAATGAGTTCTTATGGGGAAGATCGCTTGTATGTGACGTGGTACAACGCATCCAACGTTACTATAGGTGGCGGTGATATTGCAGATTTGGATTCAGGAGAAACTGAAAACCTTTTGATGGGTATTCAAGATATCCAGACAACGGCCTTTGTTGAATCGTCTTCGGATAACTACATAGGGGCTGCTTTTACTGCTGTTAAAGATTCTGGGTCTGGAAATATTACCTCACTTACTTTTACAGAGACAAACAATATAGATGCTCAAAACGATATAAGTAACATTAGGATTTATTATGAAGCGGCGACTACGTGCACATACAATAGCTCGGAGACTCTATTTGGAACAACTGCAAATTTCTCTGGCTCAGAGACAGTTACTGTGACGGGCACCATGCCAGTCTCAACTTCACAAACATGTATATATTTTGTTTTCGATGCAGATTCTGGCGCGACGGGTATTTTTGATATTGAAATCAGTGATCCAATTTCAGATATTTCTGTGTCTTCTGGATATGTGTCTCAGTCCGCACGGGTGAAGCTTCAAGACTCTTCAAACGTACGCTTGGCAGCTGCCTTTGAAACTTTTACTGTGGACTCGAGCGTTACTTCAGATGCTCGTAGGCATTCCGGCCCAGCGCCGACAACTGTTTTTGTGGATAGTGATATTGGGTATACTTTTTTAGTTAATTCAAATGGGCGTTGTCATTATACAAAAACAACAGATGGAGGAGAGACTTGGTCATCTTCGAGTGAATTTTTATACGCGGCCGCTTCTTGTTCTGGCGTTGCTGTCTGGTACGATCAGTGGACTCCTGACGATGCTGGTGGTCAATATATCCACGTTGCTGTTTTCGAAACATCAGCCGACGACGTGTGGTATATGCGCTTTGATACATCTGACGATAGTTTTACTACGCCCGTTAGTACAAACATCAATACTTCACAGGGTGGAGGTATTAGTGCTGGATTGAATGCGGTCGGTATCACAAAATCTACTGATGATGTTGTGTACGTCAGCATGATTGATAATACTGATTCTTTTGTATTGAAATGTTCGGCTTCATGCGACACGCAGGGTGGTTGGACAGAAGCTGGGACAAATCCATTTACCAATAATGGTAACGGAGATTGGGTTATTCTGATGCCTTTGTCTGACGGAGACATTCTTGCAATCTATTGGCAAGTTAGTACGAGCACCATGTTGTCGAGAGAGTACGAAGATGGTTCTGATACTTGGGCGGGGAGTTGGACTACTATTGCAAGTGACGTTGATGGAAATACAGATTATGACGCTGCTTTTTCTTCCACAATTGACCCAGATTCGGGAACGATATTTTTAGCCTATGTTGATGATGAAAGTAATTTCTCTGGTGAAGACGGAGATATAAAAACCGCATCATACGACGGTTCAAGTTGGACTTTTGGTGATGACGTTTTGACAAATAGCATTTACCCAATCCCTCAGGTTGCTATTTCCTATGATGCAGTAAATGATGATGTTTTGGTTGTATATTCTCTCATTAGTGATGTTACAAATTACTTGTCTCAGTCAATTTATTACAAAACAGCAAGTTCGAGTCTTACTTCTTGGGGTGCTCAGTCTGAATCAACTCTCAACACTTCTGTAAACCGAGAATTCTCAGCTATTCGTGCAAATCTTTTGAATCAGAGTCGTTTATATGCAACTTGGCTTGGTGCCGTTGACGACACTTTATTTGGAACAACATTTTTAACTATTGACGGATTTTCAGGTACCTTGTCAGTGGATATTGTGGACGCTGATGGTGTCTCTGTCTCTTCACCTTCCGCCGCTTTTACTGCAAAAGACTTTTCTTTCTCATCGAACACAACAACAGGTGTTTTGGGTGTCTCTTCTGAGCGTGTTCGTGTAGAAAACACAACAGGTACAGCAACCTGGACACTCTCAATAGCAGCATCAAACCCAACAGATATTTGGGTGTCTGGTTCTAATTTTTATGATTTTAATGATACTACTTCTGGAGGTACTGCGGATGGCGGGGATGCTGATAGTTATGCTGGTCTTTTGGCTGTCGATCCGAGTGGTGCAACAAACGGCCCAGAAGGGGGGTGTACTTCAACTGGTATTTCTCTTGGAACAAGTACTAGCTTTAGTGAGGGTACCACAAACTCCGTAACACTAGTAAGTGCTGGTGGTGGTGCGGACACAGATTGTTATTGGGATTTTACCGATATCGATTTAACTCAAACAATACCTGCCGAACAAGCCTCTGGAACCTACACACTTGATTTTACTGTGTCTGTGATTGCAAGTTGATGTGTTTCCACAGAATATGTTTGATTTTAGATGCTACAATTAATAAGTAATTTATTTGTAGTTATGAATTCAATAAAAATAACAGAAACAACACGCATGTACTCTGTAAAAGCAGTTACCCTTATTGGGATTTTTGCCATTTCTTTTCTTATATCTGCAGGTTCTGTTATTCATGCAGCTGCAACTTCAGAATTTCAAGTAACAATTAACGCTGGAACTTTGTCAGTTGATATTGCTGACTCAACATCAAGTTATGCATCTGTTGCTTCTCCAACCGTTACTTTTTCTGCGCAAAACTTCTCCTTCTCTTGTGGAACAACAACAGGAACTCTCGGAACAGCAGCCGAAGCAATATATGTTCAAAATCCAGACGCGGCTGATTCGGGGTGGACTGTTGCAATAGCTGCGTCTGATCCTACTGACGTTTGGGATAGCGCAGGAACAGACTTTGATTTCAATGACCCGACAACAGCTGGTTGTGCGGATAGTGTCGACGCAGACGCTGTCGCTGGTCAGCTGACCGTGGATGCTTCAGGGGGAACTCTTGGAACAGGTGATTGTGCGTCCTGTGTTACCACCAATATAAGCTTAGGTTCTTCGAATGCTTTTGAGGAAGGTGTTACAGACTCGGTGACTATACTAACTGCAGCGGCAGGCTCTGATGATATTGGGGACTGGGCACTAACGGGAGTTTCTCTTTCTCAAACAATTCCTGGAGAGCAGCCAGCGGCTTCTGACTATACTTTGCCGATGACTTTGTCTGTTGTTGCTTCTTAGTATTTATTTGTGTAGTTTGTAATAATGAAAAGAATTTCCCATTATATTCTTATATTCTTAATTCTGCTCTCGGTGACTCCGAGTGCTTTTGCTCTGGAATATAATAAAATAGGGGGGCGCCCAGCTTTTCCTCGAGAAGACAATCCTCGGACAGATTCAATCTTTGTACACACTCTCGAGCCGGGTAGTCTCCAGGATGAAGGTATTCGTGTTATCAACAACACAAAAGAAATAAAAAATATTTTGGTGTATGCTGCTGACTCTGTGTCTTCTACGGATGGTGGGTTTGCTTGTCGGCAATATTCTGAAGAGAAAAATTTGGTGGGTTCTTGGATAGAGCTTGAGCAAACAGAAATAACTCTTGAGCCAAACACAAATCAAATCATCCCTTTTGTTATTACTGTACCCGAAAACGCAAGTGTGGGTGAGCATAATGGTTGTATTTTAATCCAGGAAAAACCCGAAACAGGACTTGATAAAGAAGCTGGAATCAATCTTGCTATACGAACAGGCCTGCGTGTTGCCTTAACTGTTCCTGGTGAGATAATCCAATCTCTTCAATTTACTGATTTTTTAGTGCAGAAAAGAAAAGGTGGTTCATTCATCTTGTCTCCAATTGTTTTTAATAACGGTAATGTGTCCTTGGATGCAACTATTGATGTGGTGACTCGTTCCATATTTGGTCGTGTGAAAGCTCGTCACGGAGGTGAATTTCCTGTTCTTCGTGGTGAAGAGTTGCGTTGGAGTTTTGAAATGAAGAAACCTTTTTGGGGAGGTTTGTATATTTCTCGCGCTACAGTTACCTACCTAGAAGGTCATGGGGAACTTGGTCAGGACATTGGAAGTTCTAAAGTTTTGGAAACAAAACCAAAAATATTCTTCTCTTTCCCAACAATAATTGCCTCAATTATTGAAATACTTATTTTATTTATAGTATTGATAATTGTTTTAAATATATTTAATCGGCGTAAGATTGGGCGTTGGGTTCGTGATCATTGGGTGGACTACAGAGTTGCAACGGGAGAAACCTTGCAGCGTTTGTCTTATGAATACCAGCTTCCTTGGAAATTTGTTGCAAAGGTCAACAAAATAAAACCACCTTATGATATTGCCGGTATGATAATTAAGATGCCACCAGCAAGCAGACGAAGAAAAGTAACACGAAAATCTGCATCTGATACTCATCAAGCAAGCGCTAGAAATAAAAAACTATAACAATGATTTCATTTAGAAATACAAGCTTTATTTTTTTTACTCTTCTGTTTTTATTGAGCGCTTCTGTTTCTCAAGCGCAAGTTGATATTGATTTTGAGTTTAATCTAACGGGTGTTGAATGTTTTGACGGTGTGGATAATGACTCAGATGGTTTTATTGATTTTCCTAATGATCCAGATTGTATTTCGTCTCTAAGTGACGATGAGGGAGAAGACTATATACCTCCAGAACCTGAACAAGGTGATGGTTCTGGATCTTCAACGGGTACTGTTTTTGAGAATAATGACACAGAAAACCCTGATGAGGATTTGAATTTTTTTGAAAGATTGTTTGAGCGTCTTCCAATTTTGAACGATGATAAGAATTTTATTGTAGATGATCAGGATTCTTTGTTTAACCGAAATATTTCTTTCAAACTAAACATACTCTCTCCAAACGATCAAGATATTGTTTCTGTTATTCCCAACAATGACCCATATGCAAATAATTTCCGACCTCCTGTTCGATTTATTTTACCTGAAGTAACAGATGACAATAAAGAACTTATAAGATTCCTGGATGATGAGACTCTTGTTTTTGAGGGTCCTATTTTGGTTACTTTTTTTGATGTCGCTGTTTCTGTTGTTGTTGACAGTCAGCAACCTCAACTTTCGGAACAAGCGCCCTTTTCTGTTATATTACTTTGCTTCCTTGGTATTGTTATTGCTACGAGATTTACTATTCATGAGTATTCAAAAGAAGGTGTGGAAGATGAAATATACCACCCGTGTTTTGGCCGTTTGGTGTACTCAGTCTGTTCAATACTTTTTCTTGTTTCGATCATCTACACAAGTCAAACTTTTTTTGCTTCGCAAGGCATCTCGGTCAACCCTCAAGATATTGTTAGTCTTGAAACAAAGTTAACAACAAACAATCATATTGAGGACCACGAGCTTGTTGTGGAACATGAAATAAACGGTAATCAAAAAATAAAAGAACTAGTACTTGTATCAAAAGGGTTTGGCGAAAGTAAGGTCAACATACCTGCTGAATTATATCAAAAAACAAATGTAGAAATTCAAACATTTGTTGCTCGAGATGCTTTCAATACTTTTATTAGTAGGAACTCACTGAGTGTTCAAACAATTACCCCAAGATCAAAACTTCTTATTGCTGGAGGGGTCGCTCTCCTCGCTCTACTTTTAGAGTTTTTTGAACTTATTTTCTGCGCGTATAGAAAAAGACTATAATCGCTCAGTTTCAAGTTGATATACTGTATCGTTGTCTTTTATTTTAAATCGAATCTGACCTAATCTTTGACCTCTTTGTGTTTCGATAACAACCTTCCATTTTCCAGGAAGAAGATTTTCTTTCATTGAAAAACCTCGGAAACCATCTTCACGTCCACCTGAGATAGGAATTTGAATTCGATCAGTTTTTTCCCATTTAACTTTTTCTTCATCGTAGTATTGCCAAGAATGGTAGATACTTGTTCGGATTCGTGTTGGCGCAAATACTGAGGCGAACACATATGCGGGTTCTCCTGACTGCCTGTGAATTACACGACTTCGCTTTCTAAAAATATTGTACCAATTTGTTTCTTCGTAGGTTCCTTCGTAGATATTTTCTCCTACAATATTTATACTGTGATAGACCGCCTTAAATTTGAGCGAAAGAGGTACTGGGGGAATGATGTTCGTGAAATACAAGATATTAAATATCATAAAAATCACCAAAACCCTTTTTCGTATTTTGGGAAAAAATTCAACGTAACGTTCTTTGTTGCTTTTTTTGAGTAAGCGAGTAAATAGAGACATAATTCCCAAACTTACAAACCCACTCAGGATAAACATTCGAACACCCAAGCTTGCAAAGATAAGAGGTAAAAGGAATATCAGGTATGAGAAAAGTGCCAGATAAAGGAATGATATCTGAAGTATAAGATTCTGGTAATATGTTTTTTTAAGTTCTGTTCCCAACATGAGAACTACAAGCATTAGAATAAATGGCCAGCTTGAAGACAAAGATCCGCTTCGTGTGTAGAAAATAATAAACCCACTAAACAACGCCCCAAATGAAAATATAATAATTGTATTTATTAGATTTTCTCTTTCTTCAACTTTAAGCTTTTTTGCTAGGGTGCTATTCTTGCCAAAAAGTAAAACAATACCTGTACTTACAATAAGAAGGTGGGTGACAAGAATCGCATTGTCAAAAATCTGGTCAATTCTGTTGAGAGTAATAGTATCAAGAAGAAAACCTACAAGAATTGCCGCTGGCATAATGTAGGGTTTATATTTTTCTTGTGCTTTTTTAAACATATACTTTGTATTTTAGCAGAATAAAAACAATAATAAAAAGCCCAAGACGGGCTTTTTATTATGAATGTTTTTCTTCGTAGAGTTTAATTGATTTGTTTACAGCTTCGAGTGCTTCTGTTTTGCCTTTGTATCCCAAGACTTCAACAATTTTTTCACCCCCATCTTTTTTAAGAGTTTTGTATGTTTCAAAAAAATGCTTGTATTCTTTGAGGTTGTGTTTGTTGATGTCGTTTAAATCTTGAACATCATCCCAACGCTTATCATCAACAGGAACCGCAATGATTTTATAGTCTGATTCACCGCCGTCTATCATTTCCATAACAGCAACTGGCCGAACTCGTACCAAGATACCTACTGCAAGAGGGAAGGTTGTTAGAACAACAACATCAAGAGCGTCTCCGTCTTCCCATAATGTTTGAGGTACAAAACCATAGTCAAAAGGGTACGGGTGTTGTGAATAGTTTGCGCGATCGAGTGCAATAAGCCCCGTTTCTTTATCTATCTCATATTTATTAGGAGAATTTTTTGGAATTTCAATAATTACATTTACTTCTTCTGGGATATTATTCCCGCGAGATACGTCGTGCCATAGATTCATAATAGTCATTGTAGAGTTAAATTATAACCTTCATATTAAAGCATATTTGGGTATTTAATTCAATAATCCTGTTGCTGGAGAGTCATAAATCAAGTACTATATACTACATATGAAAAAATTAGGAACACCAAGTGGGTTTCGAGATATTTTACCTAAAGAGGCAAGATTTCGAGAATACATAATTGAAAAAACTATAGATGTCTATAGGTGTTTTGGTTTTGACTCACTAGAGACTCCTGTTGCTGAATTTGAAGATGTGATTGTCGCTGAAAAAGCAACTGATTTTAATTTGTTTAGACTCGAGTCAAACAAAGAACGTCAAAGCGATGGTGAAAAAGAAGAGATTGCACTTAGGTTTGACCTCACTGTCCCATTGGCTCGCGTGGTAAGTCAATATGGAAATGATATTCCAAGACCATTCAAAAGATATCAACTCGGGTCTGTATTTCGTGGGGAACGACCTCAAAAAGGAAGATATCGACAATTTACTCAACTTGACGCTGATGTTGTTGGTTCAAAAAGTATCACTGCTGATACGGAGCTCCTCGTGGTTATAACTGAAATCATGAAAGCTCTTAAGATTGAGGATTTTGTTGTTCGTGTTAATACTCGAACACTTTTAAACGCACTTCCTGTCTTTGCTGGTTTTGCAGATAATCTTTTAAAAGAGATTTTGATTATTCTTGATAAGGCAGAAAAAATTACTGAAGAAGAATTAGTATCTGAACTTGCTAAGCTTAGAATTTCTGAAGAGGCAATTTCAAAGATTAAAACTTTTTCTACAATAGCTGGTGGGAGAGACGGGGTTCTAGAGACTCTCGAAGATTTATTCGCTGGTTGCCAAGAAGCTCGTCCAGGGATAGAAGAACTACAAAGAATTAACGAAGGTCTGCGAGAAAGTGGAGTTGGTTCAAATGTTGTTTTTGATATGAGAATCATTAGAGGGTTGGGTTACTACACAGGTCCTGTTTTTGAGACAAATCTTACAAAAGCGCCTGAGTATGGTTCTGTACTTTCTGGTGGGAGATACGACAACCTTACAGATCGTTTTATGGGTCAGTCTTTGCCTGCAGTTGGAATGTCTGTTGGGGTTGATAGATTGCAAGCGGCTCTGCTTGAATCTTATGACGTATTTTCTAACTACAATCAAAAAAATTCCGTTGCTATTCTTTCTAGTGATGAAGAATACGATGTTTATGCTTTGGGTGTTGCTCAAAAAATAAGACAAAAAGATAGTGTTGTGGATATGTATACAGGAAATAAGCGTGATTTTAAAGACATGTTTTCTTATGCTGAAGAAAAAGAATGCGCCTATGCTGCTGTTGTTGGTGAAGATGAATACACAGCTAAAACAATAAGTATAAAAAATTTGAAAACTCGCGAACAAAAGACTATTGCAATTGGTGAAATAGACTCGTTTGAGTGGTTCTAATCTACCTTTCTGCGTGGTCTATTCGCTGTGATATACTTAAATTATTATAAGTTTGAACCATAAATCTCATATGAAAATATTTTTAAAATTTGTTTTGTTTGCAGCTATTGTTATTGTTTTGGTTGTTTTGCTGACAGATAGTATTGACACCTCTTCCGAATTAGAAACTGCGAGTCAAGAAGAAATGTCTCAAGAAGAAGACGCTAGCTCAAATGTTGAAAGTCCTGAAGAAGAACCTTCAACAAATCTAAGTTCGCAAGCCGAAATTGAAGGGTCTATTATTTTGGGTGGAGACAACACTTCAGAATAAAGCGAAGTATGAAAAATGCTCCTAAATTTAAACTTGTAGATCAAAACGGAAAGACACATACTCTTGCAGATTATGCAGGGAAGTGGCTTTTGGTTTATTTTTACCCAAAGGATAGTACTCCTGGATGTACACAAGAAGCCTGTGCTATTCGAGATTCTTGGTCGGAATTTAAAAAATACGACACCTGTGTTTTAGGTGTTTCTGCTGATTCAGAAAAATCTCATAAAAAATTCCAAGAAAATCATGATTTGCCGTTTCCTCTTCTTGCTGATACAGAACGTGATATGATTCGCGCTTACGGTGTCGAAAAAGAGAAGTCCATGTTTGGCAAAAAATATATGGGAATTTCCCGTGAGTCTTTCCTGATCAACTCGGAAGGGAAGATTGTAAAACATTACGAACAAGTAAAACCTGCAATCCACGCAGAAGAAGTGTTGAGAGATTTGATAGAGCTCCAAAAAGAAAAATAAAATGACATTTAAAGAAAAATATCTTACAGAGTTTATTTATGGTGCAATTGACGGGACAGTAACAACTTTTGCTATTGTTGCTGGGGTTGTTGGGGCTGGATTGAGTCCTGGAATTGTTCTAATATTGGGATTTTCAAACGTGCTAGCAGATGGATTTTCAATGGCGTCTTCGAACTTTTTATCTGAGCGAGCAGAAGAAAGGCTTGGGAATACAAACCAAAAAAGACCATTACAAACCGCTCTTGCAACATTTATTTCTTTTGTTGTTTTGGGAACAGTCCCGATTCTATCTTTTGTTTTTGAATATTTCTTTGGTTGGTTTACTGGAGATCAGTTCTTGGTTTCTTGCATCCTTACCGCCTTAGCGTTTATTTTTATTGGTTTTGTCAGAGGAAAAATCACCAAACAAAACTCCACTCAATCAATACTAGAGACTTTGCTTGTTGGGGGGATAGCAGCTTCGGTTGCGTATTTTGTAGGAGCGTTACTCCACAATTTGGTATAAAAAAAGGACCAGCACACTATGCTGGTCCTACCTAAAGA
>Ga0222691_1000097_pt1 | contig 37408 bp, 63 predicted proteins | sample AntAcemetage1237_FD_179839 | JGI IMG/M metagenome (GOLD analysis project Ga0222691, IMG submission 179839) | Saline water microbial communities from Ace Lake, Antarctica - #1237 | ecosystem: Environmental > Aquatic > Non-marine Saline and Alkaline > Saline | place: Antarctica: Ace Lake... | reverse complement strand
CGACATCTTAGAGTGTTGGTCAGGTACTTGCATATGTAACCACTGATTTTGTGAATTCCAACCTGTCCGCTTTATCTTCTTACCGTCTTTCATCATTACGAGAGCTTCTGAAAAATCCATTATTTCACCTTTACTTTGATTACAGTTAAATATAAATAAGGCTTGCGGGAGTCGAACCCGCATCTACCGGCTGGAGACCGATTGTTTTAAGGGACGTTTTCAGCGTAGCACGTGTTACTACTGATTACGATTATCCCACTCCTTTTAAACTAAGCCATATGAAAAATGGGAAAGGTAAGATTCGAACTTACGAAGCAAAATGCGATTGTTTTACAGACAACCCGCTTTAACCACTTGCATACTTTCCCAAAAGGGGGCTAGTGAGTATTGCTAAATAACAAAACTCGTCTTTCGTTACCAAGCTAGGGTTTCTCCCTCACTAGCCATCACCTACGCCCTACGGCTACCCAGTAGTAACAAGCCCGGTGCAGGGGCTATCGTACTACGAAAATTTGTCTAGAGATTCTTTAATAGCATTGATTTTATTTTGTATAAACATTCTTGTGTCTTCACAATGCGCTAGTTCTTTCTCTAATGCTTCCCTGATCCCGATAGGAGAAAGATTATTTATAACATCCTTGCGTCTTTGCTCTTCGTCTTGTGGTGGTTGTTCATATTCTGACATAAGTATCTCCTAGTCTTTGTATGGGTCAAATTCTTTTTCCGGTGCCATTGCGACACCTATTGGTTTTAAAGTATGCAATATCTTAATAGTTTTGTCATGGGCTTTTAAAACGTCTTCAATTCGTTTGTATGCGTATGGTGATTCATCTAATCCACCCCCACGCACTTCAACGCCCATTCTCTTTATCCATGCGTCATGTTCGTTTTTCTTAACGAGGCCATCAGTTATACGTCGACCCGTTTTACGGTGCGTTTTGCCTTTGGCTTGTGTTCTACCCATGATACGCCCCGCTCCATGTATCGTTGAATAGAGAGCCTGTGCGGACTCATCAGATTCGATTCCCTCAAGAATGACGGAAATGTCGCCCATAGAACCTCCAACAAAACCTTTTTGACCCGGGAATGCAGGCGTGGCACCTTTTCTAACGACCCAGTAATCTTTACCAGAATGTTGTTCTTTCCATGCAAAGTTATGGTGATTGTGTACAGACTCAAGGATCTGTCCCTGAAGGATTCGGGCAACTCTCTCACACACCCAATCTCTTCCAGCGTAAGCATATCTACCAGCAAGTTCCATGCATTTAAGGTATTGCTCTCCGAGGTCTGAATCTTCCCTAAGAATAATCGGCTCTGCGTGGACACCATCTTTTCCCCCTGCTTCCTTTATAAAATGAGTACATATAGTATGCCCGAGACCACGGCTCCCAAAATGAACGCCAACCCAAACCCTATCAAGCTCGTCGCAAAAGACATCGACATAATGGTTTCCAGATCCCACCGTTCCAAGCTGTGACCTCGCCTTATCGTTAAGCGATCGTAAAATATCAATTTCTTGCCAAATAGGATCTTCAAATAACTCATGGTCTACCACTTCCTTATTATTCCTACCAACCCCGAATGATATATGTTTCTGAATCTCATTCATTTCACGATAGATATTTTTGCGTACTTTATCAGAATCACAATCCAGACGCACAGCTTTATTTCCGCAAGCGATATCAAACCCAACGCCATTAACATTTATGTTTCGTTCATATGCGACAACACCCCCCACGGGTACTGAGTATCCTAAGTGAGCATCTGCACATAAAACGGCGAATTTAACTTTTTCGTCACTACAAATTACATCCATTTGTGAAAGTGTATTAGACTCATGTTTCCCAAATATTTTTAACTTACTCAACATGTGACCACGCCACCCCTTTCTTTATCCTTGATATTTGCATAGGACTAATGCTATATTGTTTTGCTAAATCTTTCCCTAATTCACCAAGTAACAATCTTGATCGTATATTTTTAACTTGACTCTCTGACAATTTAGAGTTGTAACAATTTTCTCCACTAATTTCCGAGTCACTCTTTATTCTATGACATTTTTTACATAGGAGCTGACATTTTTTTATCTCTACCCAAAATAATTTTTCAGAAGGTGCACGACTAATAGGAAACTTTTTAGTTAATGGATCAATATGATCAAAGTGTAAATTGGAAATGGAGTTACATTTAACACATTTACCTCCGAGTTTCTCAATAGCTTTGAACCTTCTTTCTTTATACAACTTGGATTTATGATCCCTTTGCCACTCTAAATATTGTGTTGATCTAATTCTTTTAACCATGCTCATCCCCCTCGTACCAGTCAAACATATCTCGTCGAAGTTTAGCCTTGCGACCGTCGGGGTGTGTGAAAACGACACCTTCACCTAATCCCTCCTTGCCTACTCTATCACGTGTGAATAGTGAAGGAAGATCCCGAAACCAATCTGAAATAGACTCAAACGTTTTTGGATACGAATTTTTAACCCAACTTTTCCAATGCTCTTTACTATAAAGCCAATCAAACGAAACAAAATAATATCGGTCGACTTGGTGGATATTTTTGTTTATGTCCGGGCCTATAACCTCCCCGTACATGCTCCCGGTCTCCATATCAGGCAACCATCCATTTTGAAGGGAGTTGATTACACCGGTCATTATTCGAGACGTATTTTTAGGAGTATACAGAGAAATAAATGGGTTAACCATGAGCCGAGTTTTACGATTGTCAATTGCCGATAGGATACCATTCTGAAAATGTATACACACATTAGTACCGTGAAGCTTATCCACAGCCCTAACAGAGGGCTCCTCGAACACCCATTCATACCCTTCGGTAATTTTAGGAGTAACGATATAACGACCGTTAATCGTCTCTCTAACGAAAGGAGACTTGATCTTCGGAAAGTCTATAATAGGAAAATAGTTATCAGTGTTATTTGTCATCCTTCGCCTTTTGTGTAAGATACATACCGTCCATTAATAGTCTCTCACAACATCCTGATTATCATTTACACGAGATTGGAGATCAGCAACTTTAGTTTTTAGATTATCCATTTCATCCATAAGACTACTAATTATGATATTATTTTTATCCACCGAGTTTTCCGAAAATTCTCTCATTTCATCAATTTCAGACTCAAAGAAATCCTTAAAGTTATTCATCTCTTTATTTATGTCTCTACTTATCATTTCATCCGTTTTGACATTCTCACCGTCTTCAATAGTTATTTTCATAAACCTTTCCTCTGTTGACAATAATTCACCCTATACATATGATTCTTTTCAAATATCAAGTGTGAGAGATTGGATATTACTATAAACACCCTTTACCGTAAAGCCTTTCTTATGCAACATAATTGCTGTTATCAGACGTGCTATAAAATGCAATATTTAAAGATTTCTCGGCTTCATCAAGAGTACTAAAAAAACAAGATAATTGAATTTGATCTTTTAAACAATTATCATATGTATCAGCACAAACACAATATTCCCCCCCCTCTTCATTAAAAGAATCAGAACAAATACAATATTCTGCTTCCTCAAATTTATAATATCTAATAAATATTCGATTGATGTTTTTAAGGTTATGCCAATCTCCATCGAAACATTGAACAAACCCATTACGTATTAAAATTTTTTCGTTATCCATTGCTAGAGTCCTATTCTTTAAAATTTACTTTCCATGAAGGGTCGAGACAAGTAAAATGTCCACCTTTACAACCATCCTTTCTAATATGTTGAGAAAAGCAAGCGGAACGCATTACAGAACAAAAATAACCATCACAAGTATCATATTGTGAAAAAGGGGTTTGGCACAAATCAATTGTCTTCTTGCATTGCTGACATGTAGTTATCATCACTCTCCCCACAAATTGTACATTCTCTAGAATATCGTCTATTAATTGCTCCATCACTGCACTTCTTATTAGTTACAAACAAAGGGTCAGAATTCAACTTCGAAGGTTTACGCCTGGTACATTTGTAGGGCCCTTTCATACAGAAATGTATAAATCTATCATCCATCACTAGGGTATTAACTTAATCTTTGTAGGTTTGTATTCAGTTTCCATTTTATCTCACATGCGGGTAAAATACTGTTTTTTCATAAGCACTAAATGGATTCATCTCGTTCCATTCATCAACAATTTTTTCTATCTTTTGTTTTTGTCGTTGTAAATCTGATTTACATGTCTTTCTCACAGCGATAAGCCTTGTCATCGGTCTAATTTTACAGTGGAGATTATAACAAAGTATATTCCAACGCCAAGTACCGCCGGTGTATTGAATATAGTTAATGTTAAGACATGGGGTCTTACGACACCAAGGACACTGTGCAATAAGAAACTCCCACTCTTCACGTTTTGGTTTTAGTTTTAAGTAATCGTAAAGCTTAGTCATAAATTTACACCCTATGATTTTGTCTCACTCAGGCGGTTAACTGATACATTAACTACCTCTTTAACCTTAGAAACGACTAGGTTTGATTTTATGTGGGCCATATTTTTTTTAATATAATCTTCTACTTCAAGGAAATCCGTAAGAAATTCCTTTTCGTTAAGTTGTAGAGGATCGTGATGTTTAACTGGAATAATCCAGTCATTTTTGCCCTCTGCGTTTTCAAATGAAATAATGTAGGCTCCTTTAGCTAACATCCTATGTCTCCTTTTTAACTTGTTTAATTTCATGGTCGGCAATTTCTTGTCTTGCCCTGTCTACTCCCCATTCAACGGCTTCGGAAATGCAATCAGTGTGGTATAAAAGTTTTCTCCCTTCACTTCCGAATCTAAAAACGGCATATCCAATGTCAATATCCAGAACAGCTATAGCACTAACTACTTTGTCTCCAGTCTCATCAAATTCATTCCATCCAAGGGATTTTACATATTTAGATTTATCATTCATACGTTGTTTTTCTTTCATCATGTTATCAAACATTTATTGGGCTCCGTGTATATTTTTCGAGGTCTTTTTCAGTATTAATATTTGTGCAAATCCATTTAGCTTTATGGGGGGAGCATCTTAGCTTTACCATTAGGAAAGTTAAGGATAGTTCACCATACATTTTATAACCTTGTTCAATGACTTCGCAATCTCTGTCATTAAGCTTATAAATCATCTTGGCACTCATCATTTGTTTTTGTTAAGTTCATTGTCTCCTCTTCGAACATTTCTTCCACTATCTCAATCAGTATAGCAAATTCATCGACTGTCAGAGATTCTAAGAACTTAATCAGTTCTTTCCGTGTTATCATTGTTCTTTATCCATTCATTAATCGCTCTATGAGCCGCCACCTGGAAACGCTCATTCCTTTCCTTGTCGAAAGCAAAATAAGGCATATAGTAAGTGTCTTTGCCTTCCTTTTCTATCTTCTTTGATGGATAGCCCACAAAGAACCCTCCATTTCTATTTCTTATGTATCTACAACCGTTAAAATGCATCCCCCACTCAGTACTATAAAAGCTCACTATGGCTACCGTAGAAGATTTTGGGTCATTCAAGGATGTGTAGTTCTTCACATTTAACATAATATACCTATTGGGTAATAGTGATCACCATTAATTTACCAATAAGGGAAAGTTTTTGCTAGATAAAAAATGACTATATAGACAAAAAAATGACTATAGAGATAAGTTATATAGTAAGAGCAGTAATCGCCGCCCTCGTTACGGGCCTGTTCAATAGCTGTAAGGCTTTCGCAAAGTCATTAAGGGGATTTATGACAGAAACACAAAATTTGGACGTAGAGCAGGAAATCGTCTCTCCTAATGTTGAAGATCAATCCTCAGAGCAACCAGAAACACAAAGTTATGAAGGTGATTCTAATGTTGACTCTGGCCAAGTGCAAGAGGACGACAAGGATAAAAACTTTCGAGCTTTGAGAGATCAGTTGCGGGTCATTGAGTCCGAGAAAGAGCGACTAGCTCAGGAACGGGACGAGTATAAAAATGCCCTTTTAGGATCAATCAAGCCTAAAGCTCCCGAACCCGAGATCGAGGTCGACGAGCTAGCAGATATTGGCGACGAAGATTGGACAACTAGAAAACACGTTCAAAAGCTTGCCCAAAGGGAAGCTAAAGCGATAGTTGAACAAGCCTTAAAAGCCGATAGAGAAAGACAATTAAAAGAGCAATTACCCGACTTGTTAAAGAGAAAGTTTAGTGATTTTGACGAAGTGGTGACCAGGGAAAATTTAAAATATTTGGAGGCTCATAAACCTCATATTGCGGCATCCCTTGCGTCTACTACGGACACTTACGCTAAAGCGGCATCAGCTTACGAGTATATAAAGGCCTTTTGTCCTTCCGCCAATAATAAAGCGGATCAAGAAAAGGCGGCTAAAAATGCTCAAAAGCCCGGAACTTTAGGCAATGCTCAGGGAGCGAGCCCTTTATCTCAAGCAAAAATGTTTGAGAGTGGCAAGCTTAGCCCTGACTTGAAAAAGAAGTTACAGCAAGAAATGATAGCCGCCGCACGATCTTACTAGGCAAGTGCCTAGTAGGGTCAGAGAGTTTATAGCCTCATTAACTTGAGGAGATAATTTATGTCAGCAATTACAACGACCTCGACTTTACCCGCACCGGTTCAACAGTCGTTTTCATACAAATTGTTGTCTGTGCCTACTCCGTACATGATCCATAAAATCCCGGCTATGCTTAAGCAGATGCCTAGAAATGGTGGAACTACATTACGGATGAGACGTTACAATCCTTTGAATACTGCAACAGTGCCTTTAGGCAATTCAGGGATTCATCCGCCTCCACAGCAACTTACAGCCGTCAACATTGACGCTGAGATGGATTTTTACGGTACGTATATCTATCTAAACGAACAAGTCACACTTCAAAATCAAGATCCTGTTTTAAACGAAGCGGCTCAGAGATTAGGGGTTTCACTTCGTCAAACTGAAGATGAGTTAACATCTTCAATGCTCCAGAGTACAGCGAGTTTCGTAAATGGAACTTCAGGAGTTAACGGCGATAATCCTAGTGAAATCGCACGTGAAGATATTGACGATATTATTCGAACACTACTCACAAACAATGCCTACAGCATTTCAGACGGAATAGAAGGCGAGGATCGTTTCGGTTCTGCTCCCGTTCGAGACGCATTTTTTGCATTAGGTTCGACTCAATTAGTCGGCGATCTTGACCGAGTTACTGGCTTTATCGCTAAAGTTCAGTATCCAAACCAAGATAAAGTTTTGAGACCGGAATATGGCTCAGTTTCAAATTTACGTTTCCTACTATCGTCAATCGGTGTTGTAGAGGCTAACGCTTCTATGAACGGAGCAGATGTCTACGATGTCTTTTGTTGCGGTCTAGAAGGATACGCATGTATTGAGCAAGACGGATATTCCTCACAGTTTATCTATAGACCACCGATTTACGATGGCCCATTAGCTCTAAATTCTAGTGTTGGATACAAATTTGCTGAAGTACCCCGTATCACAAACGATGCATGGGTCATTAAATACCGTGTAACCCTAAGCGTATAAGGAGGTAATTATGTCGTTAGGTCAACTAGTCGCTTCCGGACGTTTTACGTCAGATGGTAGCGCAAAAGATATTGTTTTGAGATCAGATATTGATTTCATGCGTGTGATTAACTTCACTCAACAAGCAACTACAGCTAACCCGGGCCGAGGAATTCAATTTGATTGGCAACGTGGTTTAGCTGATAACGCCGGTTTTATGATCTCTAAAGAAAACAGTGCTAGCACCGTGACTTTTGAGACTATTGCGACAGGCGGATTTTCACTCAAGGATACAAGCAATCAAGCTCCCGAAGCGGCTCAAGCCACTTCAGGTACTGATATTGCTAAAGCGACCTCAGTTGTAACGCTCACCGCACACGGATATAGTGTCGGCGATCGTGTACGTATGTACGGAACTGTTGCCATGCTTCAAATTGCCGGAATGGAGTTTACAGTTACAGCGGTTCCCGATGCTAACTCATTCACTCTCGGTTACATTGACATGACAGGCTTTGCCGCAGATGCGACAGCCGGTTTCGCAAGACGTATCCCTAACAACCCACTTTACACGCCTGAACGTAATTGGATCACAGGAATTTCGGCCGCCGCTTCGGCAGTTGTAACCCTATCCGTTACACATAATTTGGCAGTAAATGACCAAGTGCGTTTGATCGTTCCTACAGTTTTCGGAATGACTCAGGCAAATGAACAGAGCGCAAAAGTAACAGCAGTAAGCACAGCTAATAACACGGTCACACTAGACCTTGATAGCTCAGCTTATACCGCTTTTGCTTTCCCGACTTCTGCTTCAGTGCCGTTTACACACGCACAGCTTATCCCGTTTGGTGATGTAGCTAATGGTGTAGAGCAAGCGTTAGATAATAACGCTAAATTACTAATGCATTTAGCCGCCGGTGTCGATAGCCCAGCGGGTAGCACTAGTGATGTGATCTACTGGCAGGCTTTTAAGTCAGCAGTTGTTAATCAAGAGTAAATTTTAGGAGGGGGATATTTTGTCCCCTTCCTTATGTAAATCCGCTTTACACGAGGTAATAATGGAAATTTTAGCAACCAGAGGCGTAGCCGTTCCGAAAGGAAAGAGGAAATCAGCCGACGAAGTAGAAAAAATACGTTTAGACGCCAATAGGTCAGTTAAAGGCGTGTTTAGATGTCACGAGCCGAGAGGGGGAGAGGTAACGCTTGTATGGAAAGAATACAAGGGCGATCCGATTAGACGATGGACTCTAGCGGATGGTATGGAATATGACATACCTATAGGACTAGCTAAGCACCTCAATACAAATTGTGGTTACTCAGTGCATAGTCACATATTAGGGTCAGACGGAAACCCGTTAGTTGATCGTCAAAATAAAAAAGTCTCAAGGATGAACTTCGAGAGTTTGGAGTTTTACGGATGACAATTTATAGGCCTAGCTTTTACAAGCTTCCGCCCGCAGATTTTACACCCAAAAGGCGTGAGATTTCCGCCATTACTACCGCTGAAAAAGCAGAGGTAACAACTACGGAAGATCACGGATACGAAGTAAACCAACTTGTAAGGTTACATGTTCAAGGAACTTACGGGATGATTCTTAACGGTGTGAAAGCAACCATACTAACCGTTCCAACAACCACAAGCTTTACCGTAGACGTCGACACTCTACCATTATCATTATTTGTTACTCCTACAGCCCCGCCGGCATTTACTGAAGCCCATGTCGTACCTATCACCGGTGTAGAAAACAACATAGCAACGTGAGGAAATCATGACTACATTAACGAAGATTAGACGAAAGGTAAGAAGGCTAACGGCCACACCTTCGGCTTTACAACTACCAGATGCAGAGATTGATAATTACGTCGACGATTACTACGAGCAGGACATGCCCGCCGAGTTGAAGTTATGGAACCTACACGACACATACTCCTTTTACACTACCGCAAATGAAGACCGATATACCCTACCAGTTAACACCATCTTAGGGATAAATCCCCCGGCTTACGTCGCAGGATATCAGAGCTATTATACTCAGAACAGAGAACAACTCTATAGGTTGTATCCTATGACAGAGTTTGAGCAAGATTTAGGTGAAGGTACAGCGATAGCCGGCCCGTACATATATACGTTATCAAATACCCCCGTACTCAGACGCACATTTTACGCTTCCGCCGTAGACTCAAACGATGTAACCCGCACTTTAGTAGACATACCCTTAACACAATCTACAGGTAATATAGTAGCGGAAGGAACAACAACCCCTAGCGTCGGACAAATTAATTATGAAACCGGCGTAATTTCTTTAACATTTGGTGATACCATATCGGCGACCTCAACAATAAGCTGTGCATACTGGCCCTATGAAGCGTCTAGACCAACAGCGGTTTTGTTTTACGATGACTATTTTATCCTAAGACCCGTACCCGATAAAGCCTACAAAGTAACCGTTGAAGCCTACCTCTCCCCCTCTCAACTGTTGAACTCAGATGATGACGGCCCCGACGTAGCGCAATGGTGGCAGTTGATAGCATTCGGAGCGGCGTTAAAAGTTCTTGAAGACAGGCAAGACACCGAGACTATTCAAACTCTTTACCCCCGTTATGACGAGCAAAAACAGTTGGTTTTACATAGAACGATATTACAACAAACCCCTCAACGTACGTCTACTATATTCACTGAACAGTCACAAGGTTCCTTAGGTAATTCTTATAGGAGTGGTTATTAATGAGCTATAACCCCGCAATTCCACAGCCCGGAGATTTTATTTCAGTATCTCAAGTGGACATACTTCACAATTACAATGCAATTTTCAACATCTTCGGACGTAATCACAAGTCTCTAGATGACGGCATGGAAAGCGAGAGGGGAAAGCATTTTAAAATAGGATTTTCAGAGCAATCCTCCGACCCTTATACCGCCGCAAGTGAGATGTCATTATATACTAAAAACTTGTCTGGAGTTCCGGAGTTATACGCACGAGATGAAAGTGACGGTACAGTTTTTAGGGTTACAAAAGCGGGTAGGCTATCACCGGCTTTTAGACTAGAGGCATACGTTATATTCGATACAGACGGTAATATACTAAAGAATCCAAACGATGAAGAGCTGAAATATAACGTTACTGAAATTACAATCCCGAACCCACTATTTAACGGTAAAAATGTACGTGATGATTGGGTGGTTGTATTTGAAAATGACATCAGTACGGTTAATTATTTTTGGGTAATAGGGGCATTTTATGGAACCTCTGTAAATAGTCAATCGCTATATACCTCTACCACACCGTACAAATTTGGTTCTTATTCCGATGCTATAACAGTCTCTCAATTTCGGCTAATGACTAAAAACATTAACAGCTTAAGCACCGCAAGCCAACAGCTAACTAAAGTAATCCAAGTACAAATATTTACCGTAGCGTGAGGAAAATGATTAGTTGCTCTACAACTCACATTTACAAAGTTATAAAGGATAAATATCATGGTTTATAACCCTTCAATTCCACAGCCAACAGACGACCTTTCGGATTCTCAGGCAGACTTACTAATTAACTTTGATGAGTTAAACACAGTTTATGGAGTTGATCATGTAAAATTTGACGCATCATCTAACAAAGGTAAACATAACAAGGCAACCTTTCCCACACAAGGGAATGACCCGGCGGTGGATTCCCCAGAAACGGAAGAAAATGAGTACGCTATTTTTTCACTTACCGACGGATCAGACGTTGAACTTTATGGAAGGGAACAGAGTAACGGCACGGTCAATCAACTAACACGAGATGGTGAGCTTTTTATAGGAATGCATCCAGTGTTTGCGATAAACCTAAGTGATTTGACACCTAATACTAATAAAGTCGCCGGTGGTTACAATTTTATCGTTAACAATAGTTTCAATCTAGATACAGCAAACACTAGGCGCATAACTTCTGAGAAGTGTAGATATCATTTCGCATTTACTAATCAGATTGTCGACTCAGCAGGCAACCCAACTAATAAATATATGTGGGTAGCAAATGGGTTTGACAACAGCTCCAACCCTACAGTGGGTAAGCCTCAAAACACAAATAACTATGGTTTACGAGTAGACTCAACTTTTATTGAGATAGAATTTGTTAATCAAAACAACACGGTGATAGGTTCCATGACTGGAGGGTCTATCGTTTGTTGGAGGGTTCAATAATATGCCAAAATATCAACCGACTACAATTGCGTTTCAAGAAAGCGGGTTAGTACGAGACAAACAGGCTTTTGTCCCGCCTACCGATGCCTACGTAGATCTTGATAATGCATACGTTTGGCGTGGTGTTGTAAAGCGTAGATTGGCCCCTGAATTCTTAGCTAGACTTAGGAGATGCCCAACAAGTCAGAGCTTAGGTAATGCCCCGGGATCAGGAACAACATACACAGCAAATATTAAAACACTTCTTTTGTATGGAACCAATTCAAATATAGAGCCCGGTAGCGTTGAAATTACAGTAGGCGGATTGATTACCGTAGAAGACGACGGGGCGGGTGGCTTTACACAGACCGCAGGAACGGCCACACTGGACACGGCCCTTTCATCTATAAATTATTACACTATGGTTTTCACAATTGAATTATCAGCCGGTGCGTTTGGAACAGAGGCGGTAACTATAGATTTGTGTTATTTTCCTACAGAGCCATGTATGGGTATCGCACAAAGAGAACTTAGCGCTATTAACGCTGAAGACACTATTTTCTTTGACACTAGACACGCTTTTATATTCTCAACGAGTTCCTTCACAGAGTTAGGGAGTACTACTCCAACCTCATGGACGGGGGGCGACAGCGATTTCTTTTGGCATACAAATTATTGGTTTGATGGTTCGCAAAATAAACTATTTTGGGTGACTAATGGCTTTATGGGTAGTGATGTAGCAACCACCGACCCAATCAGATATTACAACGGCTCAACATGGAACCCAGTTGCATTTTTACCAAAGCTAAAAAGCGCCGGTACTGACATCATGGTAACGGCTAAGATAATTATACCGTACAGGGGTAGACTAGTAGCGCTTAATACTTATGAAGCGGTTAACTCAACGGGAACAACTGTACCCTTACAGTTTCCTAATAGAGCAAGATTTAGCCAAAACGGAGACCCAACAGATATTGCCGCTAGTCCTTCCGGTGGTTGGGTTGATGATGTGCAAGGTAGAGGTGGTTTTGTAGATGCTCCGACAAATGAAAACATTATTAGTGCGGGATTTATACGAGATGTTCTTGTCGTATTTTTTGAGAAAAGTTCATGGAAATTGCGATATACTGGAAATGAAATCCTCCCCTTTGTTTGGGAGCGCATTAACATTGAGCTTGGAGCTGAATCTAGATTTTCAATCGTGCGCTTTGACGAGGGTATTGTTGCGGTTGGAGACAAGGGGATTATATCTTGCGACGGAAATAATGTTCGACGGATTGATGACCCGATACGTGATGAAGTATTCAAAATACATAATGGTAATAACGGTGTAAAACGAGTCCAGGGAATACGAAACTTTTTTGAACAGGTTGTATATTGGACTTTCCCCTCCGCCTCTGAAAACCCCACCTATCCAAATAGAATTCTGTTGTATAACTATGACAACAACACATGGGCTTTTTTCAACGACCATTTTACAGCACTAGGGAATTTCCAGAGAACTAACGATGTGCGTTGGAGCGATCTAGCGGGTATCACATGGCAAGAATATAAACATCAATGGAATGCAGGAAGGACACAAATTCAATTTCCGTTAATTGCAGGGGGAAACCAGCAAGGCTATGTCTCAATATTAAACAGTTTAGTTAGTAACGAGAAGAGCTTGGTGATCACAGGAATAGCAACCGGAACGCCTCCGGTAGTGACAAGCCCCAATCATAATTTGGAAGATGGCGAGATTATTGAGATTAATGGAATTGTGGGAACGTCTAATATTTTTAATGGGTATAGGTTCCAGGTAAACAACAAAACCGTTAACACATTTGAGCTACAACAAAAGACAAGAACGACTATAACAAGTATCACAAAGGGCGTAACGACTAGCGTAACAAGTGCGGGTAACATACTTCAAGTTGGTGACCTTGTGCAGTTTAGCGCCGTTACTGGAGCAACACAATTTAACAATCGTACGGCGACAGTATTAACAAATGGAAACACATTTACTTGTGATTTGGATAGCTCAAACTTTGTAGGTGTCCCAGCCGCCGGTGAAGCGGAAAACCTAGAGTCCATTTTTGAGGATTCGATTTTAGCCGGCGGATCAACTTATACAGTAGGCGGAGAGATTACAAGAATAACAGGGTTTAGCATACGATCTAAAAAATTTAACATGCTCAATCAAGGACGAAAAAGCCAATTAGGCTATATAGATTTTCTTGTTGATAAAACATCAAGCGGCCAAGTGGATGTGCCAATTTTTGCAGATTACAACAATGACGAGAGAATAAACCCAAAGGGTGGAGATACCTTCTTTAATTGGGGTATAGGTACAACTATTCTCCCTGAAGACGCCTCTATGCAGAATGAAAATAAGGTGTGGCACCGGCTTTATTGTCCCCTTGAAGCTCAGTTTTTCCAGTACGATATAACTCTAAGTGAGGCTCAATTAATCTCAACGGAAATTCATAATAGCGAGTTCTTGCTGAATGCCATTATAGTTTGGCACGAAAAAGGTGGTAGACTTGTGAGGTAGGTTGACTTATGTTATATAACATGTTACTCTATTCGAAACCTAGGAGTAACAAATGGGAAAGTTCCAAGATTTAACAGGAAAAAAATACGGATATTATAAGGTGATAAAGCATTTAGGAAAGACAAAACACAATAAAAACTTATGGGAACTAGAGTGTCAATGTAGCCGTATTATGCACAGTACAACCTATAATATTTTAAGCGGACAAAAACAGAGTTGCGGATGTCACCGTCAAATGAGTGCTAACGATTATTCACAACAAGTCAAAAACGACCTTTTATCTAAAAGAAAAATAAATGGGGAATGTTGGGAATGGACAGGACAAAAAGACTATAAAGGATATGGAAGAAGAGTATTTTATCAAGGAAGAAGGAAACGTAAGGAGGTTGTCTCCAGAATATCATATCAATTATGGAAAGGCGAAATACCAAAAGGGAAATATGTATGTCACACTTGTGATAATCCATCTTGTTTTAATCCAGATCATTTGTGGATAGGATCATTACAAGACAATCACAAAGATATGATGGAAAAGAAAAGATATGCTAAAGGTGAAATGTTGCCACAAACAAAAATAACTGAAAGAGACGTTAAAGAAATAAGAAAAAGAAAAAAATCAGGTGAAAGTTTGAAGAGTATACAAAAAGATTATAACTTACATTATCAAACAATATGGTCAATTAGTGTAGGTAAAACCTGGAGCCATGTTAAATGACGACAAACTCTTCCCCCGATAATTCCATACAGTCTTATATTCCTAATGATTTAATCATCCCGGATGATCCTAAAGAAGCTAATTTGATCCTAACCGATTATTTACGTAGCGTTGTAGACGCTTTGAATGACAAAGACATTGGGCAATACAATACAGTAGAGTTAGTGTCAGGTCAGAAATGGTTTACGCCGGGAGATGCAAATAAAGAACGGTATGTTTATCGAAAAGTTGTAGATTTAGGGGGGTTAAATGATTTCACAATAACTACACCTCAAAACACAGCTCATGGAATTACGATAAATGCAAATACTATTGTCACACGAATTTACGGAACGGCAACAGATCCTAGCACGAAATTCATTCCTTTACCTTATGTAGATATGAGCGGTGGCGGAAACAATATTCAATTGTGCATGGACGGTACAAATGTTATTTTAGAAGGTAACTTTAATTACAGTGGATACACGACCGCTTACGTTGTAGTCGAGTATATCCAGAACTGAGGAAAACACTATGGCTTTCAATATTATGGATTGGCTCTTCGGGCATAGCCCCGAAATGCAACAGGCAAATAAATTCACCAATCAGCAACAAGGTTATCAACAAAACATGCTACAAGGACTTGGTCAGCCGACGGGTTCAGGGCTTGAGTATTTACAACAAATTCTATCAGGCGACGATTCAGCTTTTGCAGATTTCGAAGCGCCTTTTAAGCAACAATTCGATCAAGAAACAGTGCCGGGAATAGCCGAGAGGTTCGCCGGTATGGGAAGCGGTGGCGCTCAAAGCTCCTCAGCCTTCCAACAAACTATGGGCCGGGCAGGAACGGAACTCTCTACACAATTAGCCGGTCTAAGGGCAGGGCTAAAGGGACAGGCCTTACAACAGCTACAAGGGCTTTCGGGTCAGGGTATGCAACAAGGAATAGAAAACGCATACGATCCTGGAAGTTACGGTTTAGTAGGTGGGTTCTTGCAGGGTTCAGGTGAAGGAGCAGGAAAAGCCGCTTCAACTTATTTTTTAGGGGGTTAAAATGGTACAGATTTTACCGAGATTCGATCCGGGCGGGGAAATTGGCCGTTCCGTAGGTAGTGGAGTAGGTCAAGGGGTTGAACAAGCCACAAATAGAAACCTGTTAAAAAGTGGAATTGAAAGCGCAAAAGATCAACTTGCAACCGCTAGAGACAACAAAGAATCCATCAACCCTTTAGATTTCATCTTAGATATGACGGGGAAGCTTTCAAATGTCCCGGGTGGGCTACAAGCACTATCTGAACTTGCCCCGCATATGCTGAAAGAAGTAAATAGACAAAACCTAATGTTAGGGGATGAAAACCAACCTAGCGGAAGACCAGGGGGAAAACCCGATGGACAGCCTAGAACATTACCAGGTGGCGAACCAGGCGGAGATCCGGGCATTAAACCCACTAACATGTACAACGGAGCATCTAACGAGCCGGAAGAGGACGAGTTAATACCCCCTGAAGAAATTTATGATGAAATTTATAAAAAAAATCTACGAAGAACGCAAGATCCAGAAATAGCCGCAAAGTTAACGGGCGATCAACTCAACGCACGAACAGCCGAACAGCAAGCGAGACAACAGCAACAAGTAGCCTCGGAGAATTTTTTAAAAACCAAGTTAGAATCTACGTTTACCGAGCCTCTATCATCACCCTTAGAGAACAAATTATCCGAAGACTATTTCAAGGCAATAAAAACATCAAATCCAAATAAAGCATTTAATAATCTAATGCCAAAGTATAGAGCGGCTCAAGTAGATGAATTCAAATTAAATAATTCTAATGCTCAGACTAGACCAGGTTTATATTTAGGTGATCTAAAGTCAAGAATGGATGCCGCTAGAGGGGGAATGCAAAAGCTTATAGATGTAGACCCTGAATATGCTATGCAGTTAGCACAAGATAAACTTCAGTACGGAGCGGGTGAAGCGGCGGAGATTGTAAGACCCGGTGATAAAGAGTACAAGCAGTTTGTAAACCAAATACCAACGGGGCCGGATGTAGATAATATCGGTTATGCTAGGGGCAATTTGGGGTTGGTTGACCAGGAGAGTTTTGATAAAGACCAAAAAAAATATGTAGATAATACAAGAAGGAAGGTTAAGACTTTCTTACAAAAGAAATTCAATCCTCAAAAAGACAGTCTATTAGCTTTAAGAGCAAACATGTTTGATAAGAACTTTCCCGAAGCCGAGTATTTAAATGTGGTACAAGAAGTATTTCCCGAAGGTGTAAATACGGGATCATTTAGCGACTTCAACAGAAACGAGTATCCAAAATTATTTGAACCCATTGTACCGGGCTTAATGGACATTTTCAACTCTGTAATAGATCTAGATTTTGGTAGAGCTTCTAAAGGAATTTCGCAAAGAATAAACAAAGGGAGAAAGAAAAAGTGAACCCTTTTACTGTTGCGTCAAATATGGGGGTCAACCCTAAGAACATCATGAGTTTTTTGAAAAAAGCCAACCCAAAATATGAGCAATATTTTTCTCAGGCTTTACTTGCCGGTTATACTTCCGAACAGGCATTCGATTTTATAACAAAATCAATGGGGGGAGGAAAGGTTTCACCCAAAGTAGAAAAACAAGTTTACGGTGGAGCTAATGAAAGTAATCTTGTTAGACAGGCACGTTTTAAAGACCCAGATAGAAAAGACAACATAAGCCCCTTAATAGGTGGTGCGGTTGGTGCTGTTGCCGGAGGTTTAACCGGTGGCCCGATTGGTGCGGCGGTAGGCGGTGTAACAGGATACAAGGAATTAAAAAAACTAAGTAAAGCCTACGAAAATCACGTTCAACAAGGTGGAAAGCTACCCTTCGGTGAATTCATACAAAGCATTGCGAAAGCCGGAACGGTCGCAGGGGTTGCGGGTAGTCAGATAGAGCCACTAAAACAAGCGGCAATGGCCTACATGGCTTCAGATGGTGACCCAGAAGGTGGAGGCCCAGAAGCCGGAGGGCCGGAAAGTTCTGATACCGGCCAATCGCCCCCAGTGGTTGGTTCTGAGGAAATAACGGAAGAGACTATAACCGAATCACCAACCCCAGAAACACCCCCAGATTTAAAAGCATCTTATGATCTTTTTTCTAATAGGAATCAGGGGAAAGTCATTGATGCTTTAGCCGAGAAGATTACACCGGAAGAGGGGTACACAGCGCTAAAAGGATTATACGGCAGTGATTTCTTGAAAGATCTCGAACGTATTCACAAGAAACCGGCACAAGAAATTGTTAAAGAAGCGTTTGAATACTCTCAACAAAAGAACGGTGCAGTAGAAGAAAAAGAGTCGGTCGATGAGATTATAGAAAAACCAAAAGTCGAGTCGGTGGTTGGTGAGACTGTAGAGAAGAAAAAACCTAAAGAGACTGAAAAGAAAAGTGATCAACGTTATAGCGATGATCCAAAAACAGCTCATTACACAGATATCTTCAAAGAGAGAATCCCATCAATAGGTGGTAGTAAAAGTAAGAAAACTCCTAACACTAAAGATTTATCCGGGGCGTTGAAATCTTCAAATGTTCACGGGGCTTTCTTTGACGAAGACACTAATAAAATGAGAATGATATTTGCACCTAAAAAAGGCGGGAAGCCTGGAACAGTTTACACATATGACAATGTAGGAAAACAAACCTTTGAGAACATTTTAGGTGGTAAAGCTCAACCCATTACGGAAGGGTCAAATATATTTGGTTCATGGTTTCACGATAAGAAAAACTCAAAAGGGGCCGCATTTGATGCATTTATTAAGAAAAATGCAGACAAGTACCCATATGAAAAATTAGAAAAAGAAAGTCATACGATAGAAGAAAAACAAATATTAGAGGCCGGCCGATCTTTTATTGCCGCTGACCTATTTGAGCCTATCAAAGAGCTCAGAAAGAAGGGTCGACAGCTTAATACCGCTAGTGAGCTTAAGGACATCATGCCTACATTACGAGATGTAGATGACGATTTCGTTTCGCAAATGATTGGTTATATAGAAGACAAAATCAAACTCAAACACCCTCCCACTAAGAAGCGTTTACAAAAAGAGATCACCAAGGAATTTCTATAATGGCTAGTCAGATAGAAGGAAAACTTAAGAGTCAGCTTGATAAGTACCTAGAAAAAATGACAAAAAAAGAGATGGGCATATATTTACAGGTATTCCAACAAGAAAAGAAGCGACGAAAGCATAAGAAGAAAAAGAAGTAATTTGATACAATGACTATAAAACAATAAACATATAGTAACCATCGTAGGAGGATTTCCGATGAGTAACGATAGAGACGGACAAGATCCAGGGGTATACCAAGGCGTAGTACCTTCACAAAGACCACCAAACGTAATCGCAAAACGTGCGCCTACTTCTAATGACCGTAGATATAAAATCGGCACTCTATGGATTGACAAGACAAACAACGCATCATACCAACTAACTAGTGTAGTCGCCGGTTCGTCAAATTGGCAGGTTCTAGGCTCTGATTCTGGAGCGGTAGCCACTCTAACAGGTGATACAGGCGGAGCGATTGCCCCAGTATCAGGAAATGTTAGCTTACTAGGAAGTTCAAGCATTAACGCAACCGGATCAACCGGACAAATAGCATTTAGCGTTAATGAAAATTTACCTCAATATGCCGAAGTAACGTTAACTTCAGCACAAATTAAACTACTTGCTACAACTCAGATTGAACTTGTTGCCGCTCCAGGTGCTGGAAATATTTTGCAGTTTTTAGGTGCTGTTCTAAAACTAGATTACGGCGGAACTAATGTATTTACAGAAGCCGCAGACAATTTAGGAATCAAATATACAGATGATTCAGGTGTTCAAGTCAGCCAAACAATTGAAACAACCGGGTTTATTGACCAAGCATCCGATACGTATACAAATGCTGAGCCGGTAATTGATGCAATCGTTGCCGCTACGGGTGCAGAGAATCAAGCCTTAGTACTTGATAACCTTAACGCTAACATTGCAGGAAACGCCGCTAATGATAGCACATTGATTGTTTCAGTTTTGTATCGAACAGTGTCAATTTAGGAGTCATCAATGGCTAAATTACAACGAGCATTAAGAACATTTGATGCCGCTTCTTTAACCGGAAGTGATGCCGATGTTGGGGCTATAATCCCGTTTACTGTTTTGAAAGCTTCAATTATAAATACCTCAAACGTAGATGTTCTTATTTCGGATCAATCTACAGATGAAGACATGCGAGTACCGGCTAACTCAACCTTGAATGTCGGTGAAGGTTTATCGTCTTATGGACAGCAAAGAGCTACCGGATGTATTTTCACCGCTAATACACAGACTATTTGGTGCCGATGGGGGAAATATGAGAGGGTCAGATGCTAATTTAACAATGTCGGGAAGCATGACGGTCGATATGACAGCAACAAATACAGCTAGAATTAATATACAAGTTCTAGGGGCTTCTAAAGATATTGATATACAGGCAGATAACTCCCATTTTAGCGGATTTTTAGTCTGTTAAAAACTTAATTACCAAAAGGTGAAAAATGGCACGTTTAGGAATCCCAGGATTTAGTATTAATTCATTAGCATACGTGGACAGCCGATTAGCTACAGTACCAGTAGTAGAAGGGCCTAGATCGCCTACCGTTAATGACCGAAATTATCCTACATGGACAGAGTGGCGAGTAAGTAAAAATGCAACAGGTACAGATGAGGAAGGCGATTTCTGGAAGCTTATACGCTTTGAATCAAATGGCGACGCTACATGGGTGAAGTTTAACGAATCATCCACTGGACCGATAGTTACTTTTAGCGACACGGCAAACACAAAAACCGGCGGTGATGTTAACGGCAATATTCGATTGTATAGTCCGGTAAACATATTATCCGGCGTTCCTACAGTCAACATATTAACAGATGAACCTAATAAGCAAATTTCTTTTTCACTACCCGATGGCCCCGAAACGGCATGTGCCGACTACATTGTGTTTGGTGGAGATGGGGCGTTATTACCAGCAGGATATAAAGCGGGTTATGAAACAATCCAATCCGCTTTAGATGCCGCTCCAGAAAACTCAACTATATTTGTTAAAGAGGGTACGTATACCGAAGCTCTAACGATTTCTAAGCATGTAACTATTACAGCTTTTGCTCAATCGGATAGACAAACACCCCCTAATGTCATTATCCAAGGAACATCTGGCAATCCTGCATTTACGAAAGATAGTGGTATAAGACTTCAAGTTACTAATGTTCAATTGTCTACTAACGGTGCTAATATCATTAATAATATATCTTCTAGTACTGTTTTTGTAGATTGCAGAGTGCGAATGGAGGATGGAGTAACCACATTTAATAATAGTTCTTCATCAGATTTAGCATTAAGTAGATGTAATATGTCAGGAGGAGCATCCACAACAGCTAAGTTTTTAGATAATTCAGGTACAGGAATTACTTGGATGACTGATTGTTGGCTCGAGATGGGAGCAAATACAGCGTCAACAATCTCAGCAGGCTCTCTACAAATATTGAATTGTAAAATTTATCTTAATAAATTCACTACAAGCGGTGCTGGACTGATTGTAGCCACCCAAACTAATTTTGGTGACATAGATAATCCTGGAGCATTCACATACATAACAACAGCAGGAACAGGAACATCAATATTATCAAAATGTTATATTGCTACTCTAACGGCTACAAGTATAAGCGTAGGAGCAGGAACAACTGTACAGATAACAAACTCTACAATTGAAAGCAGTAATGCCGCTGTCATAGACGGTACTGGAACTCTGAATTATGCAGGATTATCTTTCACTGGTTCATCTTCAGCTATTACAACGACTACTCAGAATATCAAACATGAAGGTCCAAGCCGAATTATTGGAGCTGCCAATATTGGTAATGTAAACTACTTAGGTGTAAGCAACACAGATAATACCTCTACAACATCGGGAGCATATTTAGAAGCTAGGAGTGGAGGTTTGTCAGGTGGTGATCCATATGTACACTATATCGTGGGTGGTGGAAACCAAGAATATGCACACGGTATTGATGTATCAGATTCTGAAACATGGAAATTGAACGCTGGTGGTGCGGTTAGTTCTGGAACAACACTATTTCAAATACCTCCTTCAGGTGATGGAATATTTCCTGGAACAGGAGCTTTACTTGTAAACTCTGGAACTACACTACAGAAACCTAGTAGCCCTGTAAACGGCATGATCCGCTATGATACCGATCTAGCCTATATTGAAGGGTACTCCAATGGAACATGGAAGGATTTAACACAAAGTGGCGGAGGTGGAATAACATGGACGGTGGAGACTGGCAATAAATCAATGTCAGTAAATGAAGGGTACTTCTCAAATAGTGCATCAGATTTAGAATTCACCCTCCCTGACACGGCAGCAGTGGGAGACATTGTTCATGTTATAGGAATGGGTGCAGGACTGTTTAAAATTGCTCAGAATGCGAGTGAAACCATTTCATTTCCAACAGCAACAACAACGGCTGGTGTAACTGGAAGTGTTACATCTCTAGATCAATATTGTTCACTAGAGTTAATCTGTAATGTTGCGGATACATCATGGATAGTAAAATCATCAACCGGATCGTTTACTACTGTTTAAAAAGGATAAATTATGACATTTCAACAATCAAGTTACCTTAATCCTCGGCTTTACGGTCACTATTACAAAAATGATATGAGTGAAGGAGGATCAGGAAGTAGTAGTGGAGCAGGTGCATCAAACGGATCACAAACTACGACTGGATTTTTAACAACTAATAGAGTGGAGACAGGGACGACAACTACCGGATCAGCAGCTATAAAATATTCAAAGCTGGGATTGCGTGGTGGCGAGATTTGGTTAAAACAAGGTGTTAAGCTTAGAGAGTTATCTACCGTAACGGAAGAATTTATGCTAGAAGTTGGACCGAATAACGGAAATGCCACGACAGTGATAACAGACGGTATTTATTTCAGATACGATCGACTAACAAATGTCAATTGGCTAGCTATTTCAGAGTCAGGCGGAACAGAAACAGCAACAGATTCGGGTGTATTAGTAGTTGAAGATGTTCCAGTCGACTTGCAAGTTGCTGTTAATTCCGATGCTACATCCGTTGGTTATTACATTGACGATGTTCTCGTAGCTACCCATACAACTAATATTCCTAGCACGGATCTCTCTATGCTTCTGTCATGGAATATCATCAAAAGCGCCGGAACAACAGAAGTAAGAGCTTGGGTTTTGTATTATGAGTATATCCAAAAGAGGGCTTGATGTTTGATTATTTGAAAAACCGAATCGATTTTAAGGTGTTCGGTATTACTTATCTAATATCGAGGTTGATCTCGATTTCAATGATACACTATTGCAATACTGGTGAGATAGATTCCCCGCTTGAACAAATTGCTGAGGATATTATAGAATTTAACACTGGTATTCGGGTTGACTTAACACCCACGGACTACCCATAATGACACCAATCGGAGTCAACGTGACTTGCAACTCTAACTGTACCCGTTGGTGTCCTCGTGTTCTAAAAGTAAAGTGCTGTTGTGCCAATATATCTGATGATGAATCAGAAGAGTCCGAAGAAGTCGTAAAAGTTCAGAATGTGGCGTTCGAAAATATCGTAAAAGAAGATTCTACAATCCCAATGTAAATCCGCTTTACAACCGTGTAAATCTAGTCTTCAACCCAATACCAGCACATAAACTGGACAAAATCGAGTGTGTACTGTAATTTTTCGAGACCCTCTTCTTGTGAAAGTTCTCCCGACCTAATTTGATAAACTGTATCGAGACATCCATCTATAGCCTTGTGAACAATCATTCTTTTTGAGAATGGTTCTTCTTCATAGTCTTCTCCTAGTGCTCCACACTCTAAATATGATCTATCTAGAGTGTCTTCCGCACCAATAACCGAACCAAAAGTTAAGCATGAGAGCCACAAAAACAATAATAAATTGACCGATTTTAAATTCCACATTATTTTCCCCTATGTTCCCATTTGTTAAGCTGAAGATACAGAAATCACCTCATGTTTTGAGCAGTATCTTTTATATAACCATTCCTGACAAGACTTACATACCCATATGACATCGTCGGGTTTAGAATAATCGTGGTGATGACCTTCTATTTTCTCTCCAGTGCAACCGCAAATCTGACAGAAAGCAGGTTTTTGAATTTCCCCTTTAAATACCATATATCCGAGTTGGCGCTTGGCTTCGAACTTTTCAGGCTGAAAGCTTTTGTTGTTTTCCTTAACTTCTTTTCGTCTAGCCCGAGTCCGTTTCTTAGTCTCGGAAACCCTAGTTTTATTTTTGTTTTGCCACTCTTTGCATACGTTTAGATGTTTTTCTCTATTCTTAGAGTAATAATCTTTAGATTGAGCACATGCACAAGTTTTGCAGATTTTACGAACCCCGAGCGGAAACCCGGGGTGCTTGTGAAACTCGGTGAGCGGTAAAGATTCATGACATTGATTACAATTTTGCATTTTTCCCTTTGATCATTTTTACTATAATTTTAATGTGTAGATTCTAGCATAGAAAGGTTTTATAGTCCTACTTTATAGTCGTAACTTTCCAAAATCCAATTTGAGGCTTGCGAAATTCCTCTAGTTCTGTCTTAACAATACCCTTAGTCTCACAAAACTTATTCCAATCAATTGTGCCCTTAGAGTTCACCCTGGTAAGTCTTACGCCGAATCCCTCACAATTAGAATCATCGGTCAAGTCAACAAGTTTTTCCTTCCAATAAACTTCTTGTTTTTTTGCCTCGTCTAGGATTTGTTTAGCATTTTGCCAAGCCATAGCCGCTTCCCCAAACTCTAAATCGTCAATATGTAAATGATCACTATCGGTTAATGCGGGCTCAACCCAATTATCTAAGCATTCTTTGAAATCAATGATTTTTAATAAATATTCATCTAGCAAGTCATTGTCCCGGGTTACTTCAACTACTAAATCTTCGTCTTTATGAGAACTTACGTACCGACATAATGTCGCATCCACACAAAACAATTGCCATTGAACCTGTGGCATATATTTTTCTGGAACGTTTCCGCTTCTTGCTATCTCGTGATCAATAGAATTACATGATTTTATCTCATAGATAACACCGTTTTCATCTATGCCATCTAGAGAAGCACTAGCCCAATCGTATTCAGAGGAGACACACGTTTTATCATCAATCCGTAATCCGTATTTTATTTGCATACGTTGGCGGACGGCCCCTTCGTTCTCATGCCCCCATCTCATGCCGGGGTGTTGTTTTTCTTCACCTAGGAAACCTAATTTTTTTTTCCATAATTTTAAAGGAGTGCAGTAAGGAGAAACCCCCACAATGATGGGGACATCCGAAGCCCCGATCTTATCTTTTCTCCATTCCAACCATTCCGGTGTATTCTGTTTAGGTAGTGACATTATTTTCTCCTTCGTGTGAAATTGATTTAAGCTTATTTTCTATTCCGACATACGTTGAAACATTATGGTAAGATAATAATTTAAGATTCTCTAAATTTTCTAGTTGTGCACAAAGATTACTTTTTACATATAAGTCCGCCGGTGTATGAACCCCGTTATCAATAGCAAACTCCACCATCAAGTGGTTTACTAGGCTAGTGAGTACCGATACTTCCATCGTACAAATTTCCACTTCCAGTTTCATAAGATTCCTTGATTTTAACATTTAAATAATTATACGATACTTCCGTACCTTCGGGTATCAGCCCGCCGTTCTTATCGAGTATGTGGTAATCTCCTGATTTTAGAACGAGCGGGGTTTCACCTACCATTATCACCTCTCTAAAGGCTCCTATATTGAAAACCTTAAGCCGACAATTTTTCGATAGATTTATTTTCATTTTTGACCCTCATCCTAGCTTTAGCATATTTACGGCAAGCCTCGACCTGGCTTTCCTTTATTTCTGAAAATTTATTAACTTTGCAAATCTGTAAAAGAGCAATTTTAACATCATCATTACCGTCGACGTAAGCTTCAAGCTGAACTCTTTTATCTTCAGCAATGATCGGGTCAACAATCTCAGGCTCTTTGCTTGTTACTTGAGGTTTAGACTCAGCATCAACTAAAGCTTGATCCATCTCTTCTTGACCATAGATACCGCTTAGGTCTCCAGGAAACGCCCTTCTCAACGCTTTTGCTTCAGCACACTTCGATATCATTACAAATGGCATGCTAGTCCATGCGAATGACTTGGCTTTGTATTCAGACATAAAAGCGGTTTCCCCGAACTCATGCCAAGTACCATCTTTTGTCATTTTCTTTACGTATGCAGTGGCTCCAGAAACCTTACCGTTTTTATCTAGTAAGCATTCGGTAGCTTTACCCGGTGCATATCGTCCGGTACGATCAGCAATCAAACGAAAGCCGTCAATTTGTGTGATAATCACACACTCAGTACGGTTTGAATTTTTGTTGTAACGGGGTACTGCACAAATTTGTCTCATCCTAGGATCTAGACGTTTTTCTTTAGCTACATGTAAGAATAGCTTGATTTGCTCCTCATTAAGCTGACCGGAAGGGTCAAAAAGAGTTTTAATTACTCTTATTTCTTCCGACTCTGTTTTTGTTACCTGTGTTATTTGTGTAATGTGTGACATATACAAGGCCTTTTGTGTATAGTGAATTAGGGTTTTGGTTTACATAAAATCCCGGCAGGACATCCCGAGGGAATCAAAAGAAAGGGAATCATCTTGTTGAATTTCGATATCATCATCATTCATATAATCCGATTTGTCTAGTTCCATTGTGACTATAGAGGTGTTATCTATTCCTCTAATGTCATCTAGCTCAGCGCTAGTATATTGACTCCAGTACGGGTTACACATGATTGACTCCTTTGTCTTGTTTTGTACCTATAAGGTAACATGCCGTGTATTTTATAGCAACAGAAATATACCAAAAAAGTAAAAAAAGTGAAACTCCCTCATAGCGTGCCCTATAAAAGAACACTGGTAAACATTATACTGATTAGGTAATATACATGTATCAAACGGAGGAATCATAATGTTGTTACAAGAATACGTAAAAAGTAATGGGATAAAAATACAAGATTTTGCCGACGCATTGGGGACTAGCTACAGTTATACGGCTCAGTTGCTTAATGGGTTTAAAAGAGTAGGACTTGGACGAGCTAGGCTAATAGAAAGGTTAACGGGGGGCAAGGTTTCGAGAATGGAAATACTTTACCCAGAGGATTTTACCGAACATATTGAGTGCAATGAAAAAATTTAACTTTAAAGAATGTTTTGAGAAGACTAGTATTTAGAACGGTTTTATAGTCATAGTTTTAAGGAGCTTAAAGCTCCCATTACAAGAATGAGAGAAACACACATGAGATTTGGCGTCTTATGGTTTCTCTGAAACAAATTGGACTGAATGTCCATACAAGCGTAACGATCGACAAGATCGCTACAAAGGATTTATATAATGCAAGAGTACCATAACACGCCAAAAGATTCAAATCAATACGATTTTCCAGATAAGATTTATACACCGCTTCATCAAAAGAAATGTAGTTATATTTATGCACTATTAGATGAAAATAAAAAAATTGTTTACGTAGGTAAAACAAAAATCTTAGCCGCACGAATAGCTACTCACACCCGAGAAAAAAAGTTTAAGTATTATAAGTTTTTTGAAGTACCTGAAGAGTTGTCCGGTGAAATAGAGCTTAAATTATATGCAAAATACTTGCCTATTTATAATAAGATACCCCCAGTAAGCCCTAATTGGACATCTATTGAGATGTACAGACAAAAATTCAAGTTGAAGGGTTGTGGTTGGAAAATTAGAAATTACATAAAAGTAAAGTCTGTAGATACCCTGTGTGGACTTTATCCTATTTCTTATCTTGATAAGATGAGGGAGGAGTTGAAAATATGAAAGATTACCTACCAACTCCAAACTATACCCAAGTACCTAATTTTATCATTGATGATGGGTGGATGGCAAAACTTAGCTACTCAGAATATAAAGTTCTCAATCTAATTTTACGATATACTTCAGGATTCCATCGTAGGGAAGCTTCCATATCATATTCTCATTTTGAGGAAAAATGCGGTGTAACAAAAAAATGGGTTCGGGTTTGCGCAAATAAATTAGAATCGTATGGGTGGATAGAGGTCATTAGAGGTGATGCCACAACTTCTAACATCTACCGGTTAAGGCTCCAGCCTCACGAGTCAGATGAGATTGTTCATAAAAAAGAAAGTACTAGGGTACTGAGTACCCCAGATAGTGGAGTACTCAGTACCCCAGGGGTGGAGTACTCAGTACCCCCTATAAACAAAGAACAAAAAGAAAGAGATATAAAAAAAGCAAAAGAAAGAAAGATGCCCGCCGGCGGCTTGTCTTGCTCATTTCAGATTCAGGACAAAGAAGGGAACCCAGTACCTAGAGTTCATCGTAAGCATAAAGATTTTGACGGCCTGAGTCCTGAACATAAAGAGGTCTATAACCTCTTTATGTCTCTCCTGCCGATGAAAGATGACGATGAACCCCTAAAGCCTTATACAGTCGTCAACTGGCTGACAAACGCAGGTATGGGTGTCCAGAGGGCAAAAGCGATCATAGGTTTATATCTACAAGATTGTAAGAGATATAAGGAGAAAGGACAAACCATCGAAAATATGGGGGGATACATAACTAAATCATTTCAAAATCAGCGTGTCGGTGAACCAGATCATGCTCAGGAAAATCGTAAATGGTGGGATGATAAAAAGAAGGGTCTTCCATCGTGGGTGTATCGAGAACTAGAGAAGGCTATAGATTTTCCCTATGCCGGTAAAGATGTAAGTTTCATGCCCGAACATGAGGAATTTAAGGATCAAATACGAAAGGCTCTAGTGATAACTAAGGAGATGAAAGGATGAAAGTTAAAGTGCGACACAAATTCAATGCTAAGCCCACGGTAGCGGATGGTATCAGATTTGACTCGAAAATGGAGGCTAGATATTACGACAAACTCAAGATTGTAAAGGATGCCGGGGATTTACTCTTCTTTCTTAGACAGGTTCCTTTTCATATTCCGGGTGGAATCCGTTACGTCGTCGATTTCGTAGAATTCTGGAAAGATGGGGAAGTTAAGTTCACTGACGTTAAGGGTTTTGAGACTCCAGATTTCATAATGAAAAAAAAAATCGTCGAAAACCTTTATCCTATTACTATAAATGTGATAAAAAAGGTTTAATATAGTAAAATGGGAGTAGGTTTATGCCATCGTTTGAGTCCGAAGCACAGAGGCGTTTTATGTATACCGTTAGCCCAACGCTAGCAAAAGAATTTGAGAAAAACACGAAAAAGAAAAAAGAACCATCGAAAAAGAGTAGTGTTAAACCCAGTGCAAGGAAAAAGAAAAAGTGAGATGTCTAATGCAAGCAGATATTAAGCTGAAACAGTCGATAACTCTACATATTACCAATATCGACATAAACAACATTAAAAATGGCATCCCTATAAAAGCGATAGTGAAGGCAATAAATCAAGAATTGGAAATCCCTTACGAGATAACGGTGTTGCTAGATGGTACGAAAGAAGACGATTTTACCGGCAGAGATTAATAACTTTGCTCAAGTGTTGACCCATTGGTCTAAATGTGAGTCATCATATTTCCTACGCCAATTTTGGCGAACGTTCGGAATGTCAGAAATGCAGTTTTATAAACGATTGTGGAAATCTCAAGATCAAGTTTTAGGGTTCGACCTACAAGAAATCAAAAAGAATTTAAGGCGAAATAGGTACACACGTAAAAACGATAAAAAATCATGGGGGGCACGTGCCGAAAAAATCTACGTCAATTTCAAAAGGAAAGAAGGTACCGCCAAGAAAGGCGAGCCAAATGAAAAAGAAGCCGGGGGGAAGTAATGTTGGGTCGTATAAAAAAGTTTCTCAAAAAGATATGGCGGGGAAAAAGGGCGGAGCGCCGGCGGGGTCTTACCCCATCAACACCCTTAAACGTGCCAAAAGCGCCCTTAAACTGGCACACAACGCACCTAGCCCACCCGGAATTAAGAGAGCTGTATACGCAAAATACCCTAGTCTACGGCCAAAAGGAAGTAGGGGAAAGAAATAATGAGGTGCGGAATTCTTACAATATCGTTTGTGGTTCTACTGATAATAAAATTGACTGAAAGTGCAGATATTCCTTGGTTAGTTGTCTTTGCACCTCTCTTTGTGGGATTGTCAATAGCATTTATTGTGTTGATGATGATCGCTTGCGTTTCACTTTTAGCTCTATTGTCAGAACGAGGTAAAGAAAAATGACTATAGCACTCATAAAAATCGGTCAGCGACTAGTGAAATATGATGATTTCGCTTACGCCTACTTAATTGTTCATGAAAGTAGTGATCAATGGATGGTAGAGGTTGAAGACCAAAAGGGAAAATGTAGCCCCGCATTTTTTGGAACTTACTTTGAATGTTGTATTGCACTAGAGCGAACAATGATAATTCAATGGGATGAACTACAGTTACAACCCTACGAGGAATAATGAAAAAACTATCAAAAGTAAAAAAGCATTTAAAAGAAGACATCAAGATGTTTGGTCACGAAGCTAAAGAAGATAAGAAACTCATCAAAGAGATAAGCAAGAAGCCAAAGAAAAGGAAAAGTAAATGAGACTTATATTTTTGACACTATTTGGAATGACTACTTTGACAGGGTGTGCAAGCCATACCCATTTTTCATATGATGGGCTTGTCTCATACGGGATAGATAAAAGCGAGTGATTTTCCTATGCGTTTTTTTGGGATAAAGAGCCGAGTGATTGAAAAACTGAAATTAGTACCAGAGACAAAAGATAACGATAATTTACTGATATGCTTATTACTAGAAGATCTAGAGGGTAATGATTTGGATGTCCTAACAGCACGTGAGCTTATTGAGAGGCTTAAGTCAGGTCAATACGGGTCTCTAGAGAGTATTAGAAGATGTCGACAAGGCCTCCAAGAGAAAAACGAGGACTTACGGGGCAAATTATGGGATAAACGCCATACAATGGCTAGTGATGTAAAACAACAATTGAGGTTCGAGTTTTGAGTAAAAAGAAAATAGAAAAATTATCGGAAACGAAAAAAGTAGTCGACAAGAAGCAAATTAAAAAGAAAACACAAATTATAGTAGAAAAATTATTAGACCAAGTGGTCGACAAGACGGAAGTTAAAAAGAAAAAAGTGCTTAGCGATTACGAGTGGGTTAAAAGAAAGATTGTCTCCGCTTCTAGAGATTTAAGCGAAGCACAAAAGAGTTATTCAAACGGAATAAAAGCCACAAACTTACGAATGGCAAAAACTTGTGATAAAAGCGACAAAGTACTTTTCAAGCTAACTCAACAAATGGAAGAATTCAATAGTAAATTAGAGAGCTTCGAGGAGTCTATGTTATTTATTATGCATAGCATCAAAAAGAATCAGTTTTTATATTCACATTATCCCGACGAGTGGGTCAAAGACTACCTATCTCTTAAACACGGGCTAGTAACAGAAAATGAGTATATGGACAGGTTGAGAAAAGAACGATGGGGGTAAGTTTTGGCTAAGAAAAAAGAAGTAAAGGCTAAGCCTAAAGTTAAGGTTAAAAAGAAAGAAGCAAAAAAAAGATATGTTTACGATGAAAAAACTCTTAATAAGTTAGGAAAAGAGCTAGTTGATTTCGTACAGGGTGAAAACATATATCATCTTTGCGAGTGGACAGAAAGCAAAGGGCAATCTTATTCGTGGTGGAAAGAGCTTCATAAGAAATATGGTATACTTTTGGCCTACCATAAAAGAGCCAAAGAAATTTTAGGTAATAAAATACTTAAAAATGCCTTCGAATGTAATAATGCATGGGCCTTTCAAACATTCATCCCGAAATATTTAGGCGATGTAAGCGATCACTTAAAGAGTCAAGAAGAAGACAAGCTAGATAGACAAATGAGATTTGAAAAGTACAAGACAGAACTTGGCATCAAGTCACATGACGATGTAATAGCAAAAATTGATGACTTCAGTATGAGCATGGACATGATGCAGAAAATAGTAAAATACGAGAAACTCTTAAAGGAAAATGGGTTATTAGATGAGCAACCAGATATGGATGACGTGTAGAATACTTTTGACAGTAGAGAGTGAGACAGCGAAAGAGGTTTTCGAAGACCTTAACGGCCCACTTGGCCCGCTTACAGATTTAAAGAAGCGATTCGATAAAGTTGAATTTGTGGAGTTTGACGCATATGTCGAATCTCCCCCTCAGTGATAAACAGATACTTTCATACCATGAGTCTAATCAACGGCTCAACATATGGGAGGGCTCTGTTCGTTCGGGTAAGTCTTTTGTTTCTATTCTTCGTTTTATTAAAGAGTTGCGGTCAGGGCCTCCCGGTCACTGTATGATCGTGGGCCCAACGAGGGACTCGATACAGCGCAACGTCGTAGCTGAATTATGTGGCTTACTTGGATTTCCGATGCCTACTCCTAAAGCAACTCAGATGATGTTGTTCGACCGAATCGTTTATCTAGTGGGTGCATCGGACGAGCGAGCGCAACGCCGCATACAAGGGGCAACTCTCTCAATGGCGTATGTGGATGAGATAGCTTTAATACCTCAAGGGTTCATAAAGATGCTCCTCTCTCGTCTATCGGTTAAGGGGGCAAAGCTTTTTGGAACTACAAACCCAGATTCCCCGTTTCATTGGCTAAAAACTGAATTCTTAGACAATCCCAAATTAGACCTAGCAACCTGGAAATTCCGCATTGAAGACAACCCTAGCCTAGGACAAGACTACATAGACGCTTTAAAGAATGAGTATCAAGGCCTATGGTATAAGCGATATATAGAAGGCGAGTGGGTTTTGGCCGAGGGTACAGTATATGACTTTTTCAATGACGATGAACACGTTATACCCTTTCCCACAAAGAGAGGTCAGTATTATATCATCGGAGTCGATTACGGTACAGCTAACCCAACAGTTTTTGCACTGATAGGATATGACCCTAGAAACTTCCCTAACATATGGTTAGAGCGTGAATACTACTATGATTCACGCAAGACTAATCGGCAAAAGACAGACACAGAGTACGCCGAAGACCTTTTGACCTTCGTGAAGGGATATAACGTACAGTCTATTTATATTGACCCGTCCGCCGCCTCTTTCAAAGCCGAGTTATACAAGCAGGGTGTCGACCAAGTGTGCGACGCTGACAATGATGTGATAAATGGTATACGGTTTCAATCTCAGCTATTATCGAACGGGACATACAAGATATGTGGAAGTTGTAGTAATTCGATACGGGAGTATTCATCTTATGTATGGGATGCTAAAGCTTCCGCCAAAGGTGAAGACAAGCCCGTAAAAGATCATGATCACTCTATGGACGCTCAGAGATACGCTCTCTATACTCATTTTGGTAAAGATTTAGGTAGTAGCCTAAAGCCGGAGGATATAGACCGTATGTACTACGAGGCGACACAAAAGCAGAGCATACCGGCAGTTTTCCAACAGCCTCAAGAAATGGGGGCGGGAGCATATTTTTAATGGGTGAATTAACCGATCTTGTTTTTACATTATTAGGAAAGAGTGGTCGTCTATTCAACGCTCATGGAAAAAGGGTTTGTTTTCTGATATGGAGCGTATGTCTAATGTATTGGATGTACAGAAACTACACTCTAGGTTTAATGGTTCAGTCGGGAGGATGTATAGTTTCTCTAGGTATGCACGCATACGGTTGGTACATGTGGGGAAAGAAAGAAGTCAAATGAATCTTGCCATTTAAGATAAAAGAAGTTTTTTTATCTAAATTACTATAAAATCATGATATATAGTAATTGAAGATATTGACGATTCACAAGGTGAAAATATGACGTTGAACAGACTAAATATAGATGAATGGTACTACACGGACGGTCAGGGTGACGATGATAGAGGCATTCAACGTATTATGGATGACAAATACGCCGAAGCAATCACCCTCAATCAATCTTTTTGGTCGGAAGCGGACATCGACACTAGGTTCAAAGCCGGTGATCAAACGCTATGGAATGACATATACGGAAATATGCCCGCTTATAGGAAAAAGCAATTCTATTTCAACCGAATCCGTCGAATCGTCAACATGATCACAGGTTATCAGCGCAAGAACAGAAAGAGCGTCGTAGCCATACCCGTTGAAAATAACGATCAAGAAACCTCTGACCAATACTCTAAGCTTCTCATGTGGACGTTTAACAAGTCTAACGCTCAAGAATGTATAAGCAGGGCATTTGATGCCGGCTCTATCACTACAGGCATGAGCCTAATAAATGTATGGATGGACTATTCACGTGACCCAGTGTCGGGAGATCTCAGATGTGATCACGTCCCATATTCCAGTTTTTTGATTGATCCCTACTTTAAGCACCAAGATTTAAGCGACTGTAATTTCATATGGCGTAGGCAATGGATGAGCAAAAAACAGCTTGTTACAATGCTCCCGGGTCAAAAAGATGAGATTATGAATATGTCAGCGGGCGGAAGCAAAGACAACAAGTTCCAATTCATGGCAGAGGCTTACAACTACGGTATGAATGAGCTCCATAGCTACGATGAATATTGGTATAGAGACCTAAGAGAACAAACGATCCTACAAGATACTGAATCGGGAGAGGTCATAGAGTGGAAGGGTGAAGACGAAGACTTAGACGAGTTTTTAGGAATGTACCCCAACATCATTAAAGCAAAAACCACTATCCCGACGGTAAAGCTGGCCATCTCAGTTGACGGTAGAATTATGTACAACGGCCCTAACCCGATGGGCATTGACCAGTATCCTTTTGTTGCCTTCCTAGGGTACTACGAGCCGGAAATACCTTATTTCCCTTGGAGAGTACAAGGGGTTGTCCGGGGGCTTAGAGATGCACAATTTTTATATAATAGGCGCAAAGTTATTGAACTAGATATATTAGAATCGCAAGTTAATAGTGGTTTTAAATATAAAGTGGATAGTTTAGTTAACCCAAAAGATATATACTTAGAAGGCCAAGGAAAAGGTATAGCACTGAAAAAAGGTGCGGACATGATGGACGTCGAAAAGATCATGCCGGCTCAGATTCCCCCTTCAATGATTCAGTTATCGGAGCTACTAGGTAAAGAGGTTCAGGAAATAAGCGGTGTTAACGAAGAGATGCTCGGTATGGCCGACGATGACAAAGCCGGCATACTAGCAATGCTACGACAAGGCGCCGGACTTACTACCCTACAAATACTTTTCGATCAGCTAGACAACAGCGTCAAGCAGATGGGACGGCTTTACATGGATTTAATCCAAGAGAACTTTAGCCCAGGAAAAGTTAAGAGAATTATTGGTGAAGAGCCAACGCAACAGTTTTTCCAACGATCCTTCTCTCGATTCGATGTCGAGATTGAAGAGGGGCTAAACACAACGACGCAACGCCAAATGCAATTTGCACAATTATTGCAACTTAGAGAAGCCGGTGTACCAATTCCCGCCGGTCTTCTCCTTGAATCATCAACCCTGCAAAATAAAAATCAGCTTGTTGAAGCGGTTCAAAAACAAGAACAGCAAGCACAAGAACAGGCTCAGAAAGAATCTGAAATACAGATGGCTTTACTACAGGCTCAAATTGAATCCACCGGAAGTAAATCAATTGCTGATAAAGGACTAGGGGTTGAGCGTCTGTCAAGGGTAGAAGAAAATCGTGCTTTAGCAATCGAAAGGAGAGCTGAGGCTAAGAAAGACATAGAGCTAGCTAATCTAAACATGGCTAAAACCATGAAAGAGCTAGAGGAATTAGATGTGACGCAGATTGAAAAGTTGTTTAATTTAGTAGTAGTACTAAAAAAAATGAACTCAGAATCAGAATCTGAAAGCGTTCATGTTACAGAACGAGAAGTCGAGGAAGATTTTTCGCCGGCATTGCTAGGTAACGATGCGACATCCTCAACAGGTATGGAAGCATTATCCTTGTAATGTAGTGAATAGACGATAAACGTTGCGGAACCATCCGCAGTTTTCACAAAGGAGAACACAAATGGCTAAGAAATATTACGATAACATGTCCGGTAAGGGCGGTATGATTAGCGAAACCAAAAATGAGTACGCTAATATGCCTCAAGAAGTGAAGCACAAATCATATCCTAAAGCTAGCTACGGGATTGATTGTAAATATCGTGATACGGTAGAAGGTTTAGACGCTTACGCAAGTGAGAACTATAAGACCATCATGAAGCAAAAGAGAACAGCTTCAGACGCATCTTAGGGGGCATCCATGTATAAAAGCGAAGATGACCACAGGAAAGCCGCTAAAGGCCCGGAAGAAAGGAACATGCCATTTGGTAAACAACCTAACTTTCAAAACGGTAAACCCGCAAAGAATGACCCAGTAGGAACTCAAGTATATACTTGTGATGCTTACGGTAAATCTCAGCGGATTAATTGGGTCGATAGAAGTTAATAAAAAGAGCCGCTATAAAGCGGCTCTAAGTATATCACAAACCTAAAACATGGGAGTTTAAAAGCAGATATGAGGAAATCTACAGTTGGAGAGGAAGCATATAAACGCTTAATCAATCCCGATAATAAGCAAGGCATAATTGATACGCAACGAGAAATAGATAAGGAATATTTCAAAGAGCTAGAAGATTGTGTAAGAAGAGTAAAAGGAAAGCCCGGGTTTGATGGAGACTTTTTCATCAACGTTATCGTAAAGAAAGAACGTCTAATGGAAAACGTCATTCGTCGCTACTTTGTGCCTAGACAATCCTTACCAACCCCCACCTATGATCAAACCGTGTGGCGATGTACTCAACAAGACGATATCGAATTTATTTGGGTTGTACCCGATCATAACACATGCCAAGAAATCTATCATCACCCCGAGAAAGTACCCGAAGATGAAAAGTGGCTTAGAGCTTTAGTTAATTCATTTATGGAGGGTCATTTGTATCATCAAGCATGTTACACGTTCGACATACCGATAGACGTTGATACAGAGAAGCCGGCTCAGCTAGTTTTATCAGGTAAATAAGGCTTACGAAATTTGTATGTATAATGCTACTTATACATACAAATTATATTTCATGGTTTTTTCTGCATTTTATTACTGAAACCATTTTCATCAATATGTGCTTGAACTTGCTTGTCTAAACATAAAAGATAACCTAAATTAATTTCTGTACTTGTTAACTCATTGGTCTTTTTTGCGTTTAATATTTCACGATACAAAGCAAGTTTGCACCTTAAAATATTTTCTTTATTGATCATTAAACTCTATCCAGTCCTCTCCAAAGATATCGCCTTGAGACGCTATCCAAGGAATTAACTTGTCTTGTGCGTTCTTAATGTAGATGTAAGGCAACGACATCTTAGAGTGTTGGTCAGGTACTTGCATATGTAACCACTGATTTTGTGAATTCCAACCTGTCCGCTTTATCTTCTTACCGTCTTTCATCATTACGAGAGCTTCTGAAAAATCCATTATTTCTCCTTTATTGATACCGTTAATCAGTCATTAATGTTCATAATAAATTCTTTA
>Ga0222691_1000096_pt1 | contig 37532 bp, 87 predicted proteins | sample AntAcemetage1237_FD_179839 | JGI IMG/M metagenome (GOLD analysis project Ga0222691, IMG submission 179839) | Saline water microbial communities from Ace Lake, Antarctica - #1237 | ecosystem: Environmental > Aquatic > Non-marine Saline and Alkaline > Saline | place: Antarctica: Ace Lake... | reverse complement strand
ACGTTAAATCTATGGGTAGTGATTGCCCGACTTAAAAACTACAAAAATGGATAGCAATACAAAGAAAGAAATAGCAGATAAATATATTAGAGAAAATCTAATTGATTACGGAGACTTAAACGAAAAGGCAGAAAATCAAATAAGAGATGCAATATTTTACGGACTGAACCAAGGGCAAACATTACCTATAGATAGTGTTACAGATTGTCCATCATGTAAAGCTAGACAGAAGAAAGCATTGATTGACTTGATGCGTCAAGATGAAAAGGATGGAATGTATGATCTGTAACGTTTAGGGTATGGTGTCGTTGCGACCTTACAGCACAAACTTAATTAATATTAAACAACTTTACAATTATGAATACAGACAATAAAAATACAGAAACCGAGCAATGAACTATACCAAGTGTTACCCTTAGTACGGGTTATTAAAACTGAATATTAATTAAAAACAATAATAAAATGAAACAGTATCAAAAAATACAAACGGCTTATTTTAGAGACCCTGAAAATAACCACAAAACATTACTTGAAGGAACTTGGGCAAAGCCTGAATTTGAGTTATTAAAAGACATTGATTGGATATGTACCGAAAAAATAGACGGTACAAATATTCGTATAATGTGGGATGGTGAAAATGTAAGGTTTGGGGGCAAAACAGATAATGCACAAATACCAACAATATTAATTGCATCATTACAAGATACTTTTACGAATGATAAAATGAAAACTTGCTTCCCTGATTCTGATTATATCTGCATTACGGATATGGCAAATGCCAAAGACGGAAGTGGCAGAGCAGCAGACATTATTAAAAATTGGATTAGAACACGTACTACACTTGAATTTTTAGGCACTTGGGAACAATTATCCAATCCAGATTTTAAAGTGGTCGAATTTGACCACTTTAAAATGGAAGCAGGTTTGCCCAGTTTTGTTTTAAGTCCTTCAAAGTGGGTAGAAACCACCAATGCAACAGGTATTTTCACAAAAAAAGGCAAATATGGTGGTACTTATGCTCATAAGGATATTGCATTTGAATTCGGTTCTGCTATAAGTCCAGTATTTAAACTATTCTTAATCAAGGAATTTCAACGTCTAAAAGATGATGAAAATGACCGTTTACAATTGGAATGGAATCTTCAAAGAACACTTTCCAAAATCAATTATAAAATTCATACAGATGCTATTAAGGAAAATATCATTCCAAATCTAATTTCAAAAACTCAAATCAATTTTACTTATGCCAATGAAGCAGATTTGCTAAATGTGGCTCTTTTTGGAATTACTGCAAAACAATGGAAAGAAGAAAATCCCAATGCAAAAGGAAATATGCGTGATGATGCCAGTATTGAACAATTGGTAGTATTGAGTAATATGGAAAGTATCAATGCTTTACTAATTGAACAAGGGCTAACTCAAAAAGATAGATTGATACAACTCAATAAAGTAGCCATTATGCAAATGAAATCACTTTTAGAAAATGATTCGTTTAAAAAATTGGAAAATTAATGAAAGTAAACTACGGCATATATTTAGGTGTAAGTTACGCTTCCATTGCAAAAATGGAAAATGGAATGCCTGTAATTCTTAAAAGTAATGCTTTAAAGGATAAAATGCCAGTTTGTATTTACTTCAATAAAAAAGGTTCTATTCAAGTTGGAGATAGCGCATTCAATGCACATAGAACTGAAATAATAAATAATCAAAAAGATTGGAGCAGTTCTTCCAATAATTCTTTTATTGAATTTACCAGAACTTTAGGAACAGATAAAACCTACTACAGTACCAACGCTAATAAATCTTTTACTTCTACAGAATTAGTTTCTGAAATTTTCAAAACACTTATTTCATTTGAAAAAAGTAAAGTTGTAAATGCCGCAGTTATAACAGTACCTGACGGATATAAGATGAACCAAATAAATGCTATTCGAGAAGCAGGAGAATTGGCAGGTTTGCAGCAAATAGAAATTCTTCAAAAGTCGATTACTGTGACGAAAATGGATGCCAAAACCGTAAAAGAAACTACGTACAAGGCAATGACCTTATAGCCGATGTTAGCAAATCGTTGCCGAGCGATATTGAAGTAGGTAAGGCAATGAGTGAGTTAAGCGATATAGCTGATAAGGAAGCAGAAAGATAAGCGGCTATGTTTGCTAACGTTAAATGTATGTTATCGGTTTTGTTTTTCACAAAACTGGAATATACATAGTGTTATGCTCCGTGTTGATTTATTAGCCGATAGTGTTGATTTGAAACATTTTTATAAAACTGGATATTTATATATAAACTATTATGAGTGAAGATATACGAAAAATGATTGATAAGGTGAAGAATTTTAAGCAATTTGTTAATGAAAGTTTGGATAACACAATTACTTTATATCACGGTACTTGTTTAACTAATGGAGAAAATTTAACTGAAAATGGTTGGAAACCAATAAATAAATCTTATGGTGGTAATATGGGGAATCCTAATTATCTATACTTAACATCTGAATCAGAAGATGCGTTATGGTTTGCGGAAGAAAATGGATGTAATACCATAATTGTCGTAAAAAACATACCAATATCATTTTTAAGACCTGACCCAGAAGATGAAGCAGGTTTTACTATGAATGATTTATTAGGTAGGATGAATGGCGATGGATTACCAAGTAAATTTATCTTAACCAAAGAATTAGATTCGATACATTTTGAAATATTGAAATAAATTTCATATATTTGAGAAGTTCCTTTTGTTTTAAATTCAACACAAATATTAAATCGAAGAACTAAACTAAGACATGGTGCATAACGATGGGTATAAGAGCCGTTATTTTCAATGGCTTTTATACCGTGTTACCTACTGGTGCGACTTTAAACGATAAAACTTAATTAATAGAACTGAACCTTTTTCTTTTCTTTTTTGAGCGTTGGCAAAATTAATTTGATAAAATTAAAATATATGATAGATTTAAGATTAGGCGATTGCCTAAAGGAAATGATTAATATTACTGATGGTAGTATTGATATGATTTTTTGTGATTTACCTTATGGCACTACTGACTGTAAATGGGATAGTGTATTACCTTTTGATGAATTATGGAAGCATTACAATAGGATTATAAAACAAAATGGAGCAATGGTATTTACTGCTTCAGAACCTTTTGCAAGTGCTTTAAGAATGAGCAATATAAAGAATTATAAATATGATTGGATATGGGAAAAGGAACGACCAACAAACCCACAACTTGCAAATAAACAAGTATTAAAATACCACGAAATGATTTTAGTTTTCTACAACAAGCAAAGCGACTTTTTCCCGATAATGAGAAAGCGTGATGAAAAGAATAAACGGAATAATAAACCAAGAAAGTTTAAAAGCGGTGTTATAAACGGTGGTATGCCAAACAGTAAAGGTATGAACGAAAGCGGTATGAATGATTTAATTAAACCAAAATCAGTTTTAAAGTTTAATATGGAAAGAGGATTACATCCAACTCAAAAACCAGTACCTATGATTGAGTATTTTATAAACACCTACACTAAAAAAGGAATGACAATACTTGATAACACAATGGGGTCTGGAAGCACTGCAATAGCCTGTTTAAATACTGAACGTAATTTTATAGGTATTGAGATGGACGAAAACTATTTTAATATTGCGAGTGAAAGGGTGGGAGAAAAAAGAAAAGAAAAAGAGATTGAAGCACCAACTTTGTTTAATGGACTGAATTAAGCACTTGTAGGTAACACCAAGCTAATAGCCGTTTTTTATAGCTATTAGCGACTGTTATCGAGCGTTTTAATGCTCGAAAGGATTAACCAAGAACCCATATTTTTAACGATCACAAGAGAGAAGATAGATATGAAAAGTAAGACGAAAGCAGAAATAGAAGACTTAAAAATTCAATGGAGCAGAGACCCTTGTTGGGATATACAAGAAACATATGGCTTTGAAAACCATAAGGACGAACTGACCTTATATAGCCTTAAGATGGAGGCACTTTGGGATAATGAAGCATTATCGGTGTTAGAAAAGTATTGTAAGAGAATCGGCACAACCAATCAAATACTAGCTAAGTACATTAGGAATATGGATAAGATTATTGAGAACCTAGAGGAAAGAGTTCGTCAGCTTGAAAACCAATAACCCTATGAAAGAGCGTAAAGTAAATCGTTTACTATGGATTCTCGATTTGTGGGAGCGTTGGGCAAATAGGGTATAATGAATAAGCTATGTTTCGTGGCTTGAACGGGACAACTACAAAAGACTAATGAAATGGATGAAGAACGAAAAGATAGAGGAAAAATGGTATCGGGAAGCCATGAAAGTATAGCGGATGTTATATGGCGTAGTATATTAATAATTATTATATGTACTTCGTTAAATGTAGCGATTGCATTCTTAATGCCTTCGTGGATTATCCCTACTGGATGTTTTCTTGTAGGATGGTATGGATGTGCTGCTTATGATTGGATGAAACCATAATGCCATATAACACCAAGCTAATAACAGTAGAGCAGCGGATAGAAAAGGAATTGTGAATGATGAATTTGAATTTTAAATAAATATTAGAAATAATAGATAACCCTTTCCAAATCCTTACGTATAACTTATTATGACAGCAGAATTATATGATAAATTACCCGACAATATTAAAGCTATTGTTGATACCTATGATGATAATAAAGATCACATAGAAGAATCTAAAAGACTAATTTCCGAACTAGAAAAAGTCAATTGGACTGGTGACTATGATTTCAGTGGTAGTTTTAGCTGTTGGGAAATAGGAACAACAATCATAGAGGGGTTCATATTTGATGATGTAACAACAGATGATGATGAGGACGGTCATAGATGGTCACAAGCTTGTACTGCTCATGCAAAGCTAATTGAAGCGAGTGGTGCGAATATTATGGTGCAAGCTCATGGTGATGGTATTTGTGGCGTTCAGGGTTGTGATGCTGAATCAGATTCTTACCTAGATTTCTAAAAATAATTTAAATTCTTGTAACCCTACCCAAATCCTTACGTATACTAATATGAGCGTTAAGCTGGGTTGGGAATCACAAGTTCCCTAAAGAGTAGACTCCAACCTACCTTATATTTCGTTAAAATCAGAAATAAACTTTTGTAACCTTATTTAAATCGTTGCGTATATACAAATATGAACGATCAAAACATCTATCCTGTATTTCATTTTGTGTTAGTTAATTCAAGTATTAATATTTTGATTGTAGCAAAAAATGAAAATGAAGCAGTTGACTTTATGGTTAATGATATAAATATGAATATTGATTTTGATACCCCACCAAAAACATCTTTACTTCATAGAGTATCAGATATTAGTTTAATGCCATATGAAGTAGAAACTTTTTAAAACTTTACACAACCTTATTCAAATTCTGCCGTTTCTATTATTAACGACAAACAAACTTTAAAATTATGAGAATTTCGATCAGAGTAGACAATAATCTTCAAGTATTCAAATTAGGTATCACATCTAATAAGAAAATCGCTGCCCAAGGTGAGAAAATAGTACAAACGTATACTTATTCTAAGTTACAATTCGAGTACGTTAAACAACATGTTGCTAATGGTACTAGCCCAAGTCTAAAAGAATTTTACAGTCTTGATAGTGAAAATTGCTTTGATTGTCCATTCAGTGGCAATTCAGGTAATGGCAAATGTTATACTCATAAGTTTGGTCAATATCGTGGCTTTATTGGTATGATTAAATCAATTGTAAGAGAGTTTGGTTCATTTGAATCTATTCCTACCTTTGACAGTGAGAAAGTTGATCAGATCACAACTATGTGCGAAAATAGGTTCGTTAGGTTTGGTTCATACGGTGAACCAGCTATGCATGACATTAAATTGGTTTCAAATATGGCTAGTGTATCAAAAAGTTGGTCAGGCTATACCCACCAATATTTTAAGAATATTGACTTCTCAAAATTCTTTATGGCATCAGTACATAACGAATTGCAAGCAATCACTGCAAGCAAAAAGTTTGGCTACCGTTCATTTATCGCAAGTGACAATAACGGTTCAAATGCCACGAAATGCCCTGCAAGCAAAGAAAGTGGTTTTAAGTCAAACTGTAGTGCTTGTGGCTTGTGTAGTGGTGTTAATGGCAAAGGTAAAAAGGACGTACATATAAACGAACACTAAAAAAATAAGAGATTTCGAATTGAAGAAAGTAAAGTATTTTGAAGCTGGTTCTGAATATTGTAGAGTGAAGTTACCTTTGTCAATTAAAAAACTTAAAAGTCACCCACAATTTAATTCATGGTATGCCAATGAAAAGAAATTGTGGACAGAAAGGGGTTATTAAATAGTCTAAACTTTTGTAAAAATACGATATTTTTTGACAAAAACGAAAATTTGTTTAAATTTACAAAACGTAAGTGTAATTGGATTCGCTTACATCCCATCCACGCAAAAGCGATGAATGGGTTTTACGCTCCGTTTTATAAAAATTAAAAATATATGGTGAGGAACTTGCCATTACAAAGGTGGAGGCGCAGCGATTATGGTAAACATATCAGTTCACCATCAAGAGAGTTAGCAATAATTAAATACATGAGTTTGACAAACGAGACTTATCACGAGAATTTAATTGCATTTCTAGTTTGTGATATGGAGGATATTATTATTGTTGAAACCAAATAACCCGATATATTAGATAAACCTTTTTAAACCAAAAGAATTCATTATGACAGAGCAAGAAATTTTAAAAAGTAACATTGTCCAAGAAATAAAGACAATTAAGTTACCTACTTATCCAGATGTGATTATTGATACTCCTCACATGTCTTGTCCTCATCCTGATGCTATTGGTACAGTACGGTTTACTAATGATATTAAACTTGAGATTAGAATTTACTTCAACATCATTAATAATACATTCAGGTATGTTGTTAGTTATAATGGTGATATGGAGAAAATGGTGTTACGTCACAATGTACATGACACTGTAGATATGAATATTAGAAGTATTACTAGGAGTATTAAAGCACTGATTGATGTTTCTAAAAAATCAGAATATCAACTGTAGTAGTGTTTAGGACATATTCTTTGAGTTGGCTGATTTTCTTTTTCACTTCGTCCATTGTTGTTAGTTGTTCATTCAAACTGGTTGGTTTTTCTGTGACATCCTTACTCTTACTAACAATTGTTTTCATATTCGCTCAACTTTTCATAAATACTGTGAATATGAAAAAAAAACAATTTTTTAAGAAAATTTATAATTTAGTGTAACATTTGTTACATCCATCCGTAAACAACATCAAGAAATGTCAAAACAAACAAAAATGAAAAGGCTAAAAAGATACATTGAGTTGAGAAACAAAATATTTGACGGTAATCAATTTGTTGAATTAGATAACCAGAATAAAGATCATATCGAGTATCAAAAATTAATTGGTGATAAGGAATTAATCGAACTCATCAAGATGACAAAAAAATTTAAAAAATGAATACATTAAAAGCAATGTTTATTATAATCAATATATATATGTGGTCAACCCTGTTAATTAACTTTATTGAGTCTTCATTGAAACTGGGAAGAAGTTCTCATGAATTCTTTATGACCTGCTTTATACTATTAGTTACAATGTCCATTGGGTACCCTCAGTCAATCTATTTTTATATTGGTTCAGGTGTAATATTATTTCTTGCGTTTCTTTTTATTGGAACAAGACAACACAACCTTAATAAGGTTGATGCGTTAAGTAAGAAGTACGAAAAAATGTTTGGGGAAGTTATCTCTGAAGCAAAGAAATCATTAGAAGAAAAAAACAAAGACGATGAAGAAGTTTAACGAATTATATGCAACATACTATAAGTCAATCTTATTTTTTATTAAAAGTAAGATGAACGATAAAGATATTGCTGAAGATATTGCAAGTCAAACATTTATCAATGTATATAATAGCTTAGATAAGTTTGATGGAGATAGGGGTAATATCAAGGCGTGGATTTATAAGATCGCCAAAAATAAAGTCATTGACTACTACAGAGCAAACGCCAGTAAAACTCCTGTCTTAAGTCTTGATATGGAAATGAACGATGAGACATGTCTAGGAGATAGTATCCCAGATAATCATACTGCCACTGATGAGATGGTCATCAATAAAGAAACTAAGACGGCACTAGATGTCTTGATGAAATCTAAATTAGATGAGAATGAAATGAAACTCATGAACTTGTTTTGTGATGGCTATAGGTATAAGGAGATCAGTGAAAGTGAGGGTCTCGATATACAAAATGTAAAAAACATTCTTCATAAAGCAAGATTGAAAATGAGAGCGTGTGAATCAGAGGTAAAGACAATTGTGTTATGAAAGAGCAAGAATATCTATACCAGTGGGAGCATGAAACAGGTGTAATTCTGGGTGAGAAACATGAAGTTAGAGAATTGGAGGACGCATTTAATCAGATTAACGATTATATTGACCTAGGATTCATTAAAGAAGTATTCGAATGGGATTTGGTGTCCTTCGATTCTAATAGCCTTATACATGGTTTTGTTGTTGCAATATAATTTATTTTAAAAAACATCAAAAAAAACGTAACCTTTTTAAATAAATCTACGTATACAGTACTAAGCAAACGAAATAAATTAGTTATGATACAGAATATTAATTCAACAAATAGAGTACAAAAAGTAGGTGGTGAAGTTCAAGACTTCAAAATTGATCCAGAGGCACAAATTGAAACTCTTTTTAGACGGTTCACAGAACAATACTCTTACCCTATCAGTTCTTTAATCAGAGAACTAACCAGTAATGCTACAGACGCACATGTTCAGTTAGCAGAAAACCAAAAGAAAGCTGGTATTGACTTTATCGAGAAACCAGTAATTGTTAAGCTAATTGAAAAAGCAGGTAACAAGCAAATTCAATTTGTTGATTCAGGTATTGGAATGAGCAAAAAGATTGTTAGTGAGGTATATATGGAGTACCTGAAAACCACCAAGGACAAGACTAACACCCAACAAGGCTGTTTCGGTATGGGTGCAAAAACACCTATGACCTATCTAAATGATACGCCTTATCAAATGGTTACTAGATTCAACGGTACGGAACTAACTTACATGTTCTGGTATGGACTTAACGCCAAGAACTTAGTAGTGCCTCAAAGCTCATTAGTTAGCGAAAGACCAACCACCAAAGACAATGGTACTACAATCAGTGTGCCTATTCTAAATAATGACTTTAGTAGGTTTGTTGATGGCATTAATGAACAACTACCTTACTTCAAAAATATTGTATATGTTGGTGAAGGTAGTGAGTTAATGAAAACCACAGCAGAGAAGTTGAATAACTATACTTTGTATGAGGCAGATACTTTTGTGATGAGAATTCCTGATGGTGATAATTCAATGGACAATCACTACAATAGATTACATGCTGTAATTGATCAGGTTTCATATCCAATAGATATCACTAGGTGTGAGCTGGATTATAGTCTTAGAAACTCATTATCTGTTCTACCTATTGGTATCAGGTTTGAAATTGGCGAGTTAACTGTTATTGATTCAAGAGAGCAATTAAAGTATGGTGACGATAACATTAAAAAGATCAATGAAAGAATTAATGAGTTCTTAGTTGAAATTAAGACATTGTACGCAGAACAAAAAACAGAAGTTAAAACTCTACTAGAGTACATATCATTAATTGATTCTAAAGAAAATGAGTTCGTTATTCAGGGCGATGTTTCATTACGGCTTGATGCTAATATTGTTGGTGAGGATATTGAGTACAAGTTTAATTCGTTTGAATTTGAAAACATGTTACCGTTTCTTATTGAACTAAAAAGTAAGACAACCGATACATTATTTTCACAATTATATAAATTATCGTATACGTCAGAGAGATTAGGTAGAGCAATTCCTATCTATAAAAAAAGGAATATTGGTACTGTAATGAATAGTGAATCTTTATCTGGACTTACCAGTTACGGTATTTTCACATCTGATGTTAGTCTTAATAATGTAGATCGTTGGTTAAAAGTTTTCCTTAAAAGAGAGGTAATTTATACAACAAATAGAGTCTTTATCCTACGAAGACTAGGTATTTCTGAAGAATATTTCATAAATTTATTAGTGAATGTTGATAATGAAGCAAAGACAAAATACTATGCCATTGAAAAAAATGACGACATTGAGTATGATGTACTTCGAGGGCAGAGGCTTGCAGCAATAAGACCTGAATTAGATCAATTCATACTCGATGTAACTAGTGTTATTGATGCGTTCTCCAATCATATTGAAGACAATGTACAGAACCTACAGGAATTCGAAAGAGAGAATGTAACGCCAGAATGGATTGAAGATATTAAGGAAGAACAAAGAGCAAATAGGTCATATACAAAAAGAACCCTACAAGAAGGTATTGTTTTTAGAAATATCTCTGATGGTATTAGTTCTAGTGGTCAAAGGGTAACAGTAGGAGAATTAATTAATTGGGGTGGTAAGGTGATTTACTATGACTACAAAAATGATTACAGTAAGGCGAGAGAGATATATGGTGAAATCAATAGTATTTATGGTTATCATAATGTTAATACTAATATTGGTTCTATTTACCATACCATACCAAACCAAGTGGATGAATTCACAGTAATTGGGTGCGTTGGAAACAATTTTAAGCACATTAAAGATTTAAAAAATACATATACCATTGATGAGGCAAGAGAAAAGTTTGTGATTGGTAAAAAGGATGATATTTTGAAATATTTAGCATATAGTAGACTATATAGTGACCCTGAAAATGAATTTTTCCCTGACGTGGAGTTTTCTGGTCTCTTTACTAAGAATGGTTTTGAAAAGGTAGATAAAAAAGCATGTGATTTTACAAAAAAACTAATAGAGTATAAAGATTCAATGAAGGAGGAAGGTGAAAAACTTTATCAAGGTACTTCATTTTCTGCAACAGAATACCTAATGAAATATCAGGGATGGGATCACGAGAGTGTTCAAAAAAGAGTTGCTAATCTAGCTGTTAGGTTAAAACCTTCAACTAAGAGAGAACTTAATTATCTAAATAAATTAAAGGATAAGAATTACAAATTGTTGACATATATTCGAATAAATTCATCATATGATCAAATTAGTGATGTTGAGATAGAAATTTTAAAAAGAGGACTTAAATAGTCTTCTTTTTAAAACTAATTCTAAATCCTTACGTATAACTGTTTATAAATAAATAATTATGAAAGATATTGGTGTAATTTTTAGTGGTAGTAATGATAATTTCAAAGTTAATCTTACTATTGATGGTGACTTCCTTTCGAAGGACTTTGGTGATGACGAAGCGGGTGCCGATGAGTTAATGCAAAAATGTATCTCACTACAAAAAGAATGGGATGATATTTTGTATCAGGATGTAATGAAAGAGTTACTAGGTATTGAGCTATCAACTAAATTTGTTGATCTGGTGTATGTGAATTTAGAAAGTGGTGAGGTTTTCCTAAAAGGAACAAAGATACCTATGCCTAGTTTACTGGCAGAAACATTCCTTAAGTATCTAGACAAGGGATATCCTGTTGAGCCATTGGTTAATTTTTGGATTCTATTAATGGGTAATCCTGATATTGACGTAAGAGAAAGCTTGTTCAAGTTTCTTTCTACATATGAGTTCTCAATTACAGAGAACGGTAACTTTGCAGCTTACAAGTATGTGGACACATATAATACACTTCAAGGTAATCCACATTACAATAGTCTGGTTGCTCTTGCTAAAATAGTAAAGGGATGGAAGAAATCTCTTAATTCAATGATGGCTTACATCTTGATACCCTCGGAAGATGAGGAAGATACTTCTGATTTAATAAAAATGACAAAGGTAGCTACCTTTAAAGGTTGGGAGGGAGATAAAAATAAGTCAGTCCAAAAAATTGGTTTACTGGGTGATGTCATTGAAGAAATGGAGTCGAATGGTGAGACCAAATACGTTGCATCTTACAACTATAATGAAGACGTAAAGAATGGAGTGTTCATTGATCTAGGGGTACCGCATAACATGGATAGACATGATTGTGATAATAATCCAAAAAGAGAGTGTTCTAAAGGATTACACGTTGGAAGCTCTAAATATGTTGAATCATTCGTATGTAGTTCGAGACCCATCTTATTGTGTTATGTAAACCCTATGAATGTGGTTGCTGTACCTCAATATGACACATCAAAGATGAGAGTTTCTGAATACTATCCAGTATGTGAACTTGAAAGGATTACAGATGACAACGGTAATAGGACGTTCAAGAAAATCACTAATGAATTCTTGGAAGACTCTTACCTGCCGTACACAGAGAAACAAGTACAGGACATCATAGATAACTTCGAGGCAAAAAGTAAGACCCTGAAGACTAGTACCAATGATGAAATCACTAAGGAATATATTGATGTGCTTAAGGAAAGAGTAAAATCAATTAAAGTAAATTCATAGTTTAGTTTGTTTGTGAACTACCCACCCACGCCAGAGGCGATGGGATGGGCTTCAGGAGTCAGCACTTTGACTAACGTCAACAGTTCGTCCTGATTTTTAAGAGTGTGTTCCCCACTCAAGTTATTTTTTAAAGCAAAAGATTTAATATTTATGGAAGCATTTACATCACGGTCAAGAACAGAAGTACACACAGAACAAGTCCATTCACGGTCTTTAAGTGTGAGTTCTTTGTTTATATTTTCACAGCAAGAGCAAGTTTTACTTGACGGTGCAAAACGTCCTATTCTTAGGATGTTTTTACCATACCAATCAGCTTTGTACTCCAACATAGTTACAAAAGTTGACCAACTTACATCGGTAATTGCTTGCGCTAAATTGTGGTTCTTAACCATATTTTTTACCGCTAAAGTTTCAAGTGCAATAGTTTGGTTCTCACTAATTAATTTACTTGATAGTTTATGTAAAAAATCTTTGCGTTTGTTTACTACCTTTTCATGTAGTTTGGCAAGTTTCTTTTTAGTACGCTTACCTTTGTTCTTTGAATATTTTCGTTGTGCATATTTTAATTTATCCTGTGCTTTACGTAAGTATTTAGGGTTTTCAATTTCAAGTCCATTGGAAGTAACCAAAAAAGACTTAATTCCTAAGTCCACCCCAATAGCAGTTTCTTCTTTTATTGCTACTTTTTGTGGAATAATCTCATTAGTATCAACTAATATTGAAGCAAAATATTTTCCTGTCGGTGTAATGCTAATAGTTGCACTCTTTATAGTTCCTTTAATTGGTCTGTGCAAAACAATTTCAATACCTTCTTTAAACTTAGGGATTATCAGTGAACCATTTTCAACTATCACATTTTGCGGTACTGAAAAAGATTGTCTGCCTTTATGTTTTGATTTGAATTTAGGAAACCCAGCACCTTTAAAAAACTTCTTAAAAGCAATATCCATATTTTGGATTGACTGTTGCAAAGATTGGCTATTGACTTCTTTTAACCACTCACACTCTTTCTTCAATTCAGGTAGTTGTTTGATTAAATCAAAAAGAGAGAAGTTGTGTTTAGAACCTAAATACGCACTGTTCTTTGTTTCAAGAGCAAGATTATATACAAACCTACTACTACCAATATGCTTGGCAATCAACTCTTTTTGTGAGTTGGTTGGATATAATCTATATTTAAAACCTTTAAGCATATGTTATTAAATAGTCTAAACTTTTGTAAAAATACGATATTTTTTGACAAATACGTAAATTATAGACCAAAAATAAAAAAAATGATAAGTGATAAACTATTATTAAGTAAGTTTGAGAAAAGAATCACTTGCTTTAAATCAAAGCACAATGTACTATCACAACCATTGACTCGTGATGAATTGCTTGAGGTAGCAACAAAGAGCAGTCGCCTCAAGGTAAGCCTCAGAGTTAGTATGGATGAGTTGTTCGGTGACATCGATGAATTCAATGATCAAGTCATAGATAGAATCGTTAGTGAGGATAGTGGGATGACACTAACCGATATCTCATACAAGTCAGTAGGAGCCAAGGGAGGAGATATAATCGTTAGAGTGGATAGTAACCTAGAAAAAATGTAATATTATGAAAATCAATTATGTTATTGGAGATGCAACTGCTCCACAAGGAGAAGGTTTAAAGATCATACCTCACGTTTGTAATGACGTAGGGGCGTGGGGTGCAGGTTTTGTTTTGGCACTATCGAGGCGATGGAAAGAACCTGAAGAATATTACCGTGCAATGGAGAAATATGAACTTGGTACCATTGAAGCAATTCCTGTAGAGGATGACATTATTGTGGTCAATATGATTGGTCAATCAGAAACAATTAGTACGAGTAATTCAAACACTCCTCCAGTAAGATACGTATCTATTGATATAGCATGTAATAACATCGCTAATATAATCACAGGTATGAAGAAGGATAACTCAGACAAAGAGATTGGCATACATTGTCCATTCTTTGGTTGCGGTTTAGCTGGAGGCAAGTGGTATCTTATCAAAGCAATCCTTGAGGAGAACTTTATCAAGAGAGGAATACCAGTTACCGTGTATGGTAGAACTGAAGAAGAATTAAATAGAATCACTAAAGGAAATTAGGTAACTATATACCTACTCACTCTAATGTATCACTAGAAATTAAAATATAATTCATAATCATTTAGAAACAGAGAGAAACCATGAAAACTACTATCAGAATTACAGACCATTCGAAATTTAATTCAAATATTAATGATGTTGATACCTCTGAATTGAAGTGTACAGATAATTATAACGGAACCAGAACTTTTGCGGCTAATGGTCATTTATCCATTGAAACGGTTAATGACGGTACAATGGAAATTGATGGAGAATTCGGTTCAAAAGACTATGTTAGTGAATTTGGGTTTGAATTAATACCATTAGATTAATGGTTGCCCTTAAGAAGTTTGAAACATTTATATTTTGGAGCGTAAAACCCATTGGTCTTCAGCCAATGGGATATAAGCGACCATGTAGGTTGTGACTTAACCTTGATTTAAGATATATTGACGAATTGTTTCTGGTGATGCTTCTCCAATTGAGCAAACAAAATAACCATCAGACCAAAAAGTTTGCTCTTCCCAAAATTGATTTGACAAAAATTGACGATGCATACGCCAGATGTGAAAAGTTGACTCTTGTTTTAATTTGCGTACAATAGATGTAATTGATAGGCGTGGAATGTATTTAATTAAGAAATGAATGTGATTTACATCTGACTCCATTATCTCAATTTCAAAATCAGAATTAACAGATATGTTTTGAAGAAGTTGCTTCATATCATCATTTAATTGACCAACCAGAAGTGGTTTACGATATTTAACTGCAAATATGATATGTGCCTTTAAATAGTGTTTTGAACGATTTGTTGATGTGTAATTTGATTTTTTGGGCATAGTTAAGATTTTTTTGTAAAAGTTTTCACAAAAAACAAACTTTTTACAAAAAATAGACTATTTACAGATATAACATTTAATCTATAATCGTAAAGAATATGAAAGTAAAAATAGGAGATAAGGTATTTGATAGCAATATAGAGCCTATTATGCTAATATTGAGTGATGAAGACAAGAAAAATATAAACGCAATGCACTTAGATAAACATAATTTCATTTCTTATCCTTCTGAAATGAAATCAGAAGATATTAGAAATTGGATTGATAAATAATTTAATGTTAAAGGCATATAAATATCGAATATTTCCATCAGAAGAACAACAAGGTCTTCTTGCCAACATATTTGGACAAACCAGATTTGTCTATAATCTCGGACTTGAAACCAAAATAACTGCTTATGCTGGAAATAAAAAAAATATTGATTGCTTTGACCTTATTAAACAAGTGAAAGAACTAAAAGACAATGAATGTCCTTGGCTCAAGGAAGCTCCATCACAAGCTTTGCAAATGGCTCTTAGAAATCTCGATAATGCATATACAAACTTTTTTAAGGGAAAAGGATTCCCCAAATATAAGAACAAACATGGAAAACAAAGTTTCCAGTTACCACAAGGTGTATCATTATCAGAAGATAATAAACAAGTATTCATTCCAAAACTTAAATATGTTGGAATTGATTTGCATAGAGAATTTAAAGGAAACATAAAAACAGTGACTGTAAGTAAAACAGTCACAAATAAATATTTTGTCAGCATTCTTGTTGACACACAAAAAGAATTGCCAAGCAAAAAACCAATAACAGATAGTTCTGCTGTTGGAATAGATTTGGGAATTAAAGATTTTGCAATAACATCAGATGGGAAGAAATTCGAGAACAAAGATTTCTTTAAATCAACACAACGTAAACTGCGAGTTGAGCAACGTTCACTCACAAGGAAAACAAAAGGAAGCAACCATTACAAAACACAAAAGCTGGTTGTTGCTTTGCTTCATGAAAAGGTGAGAAATCAAAGACAGGATTATTTACATAAGATAAGTTCTTATTTGGTGAATAATTATGACACCATTTGCTTAGAAGACCTCGCTGTGAAGAACATGGTTAAAAACCATTGTCTTGCAAGAGCAATAAGCGATATGGGATGGGGTGAGTTCAGAACAATGCTTGAATATAAGGCTGTCTGGCAAGGAAAGAATATATCAGTAATTGGTAGATTTGAACCAAGTTCAAAGACTTGCTCTTGTTGTGGACATATCAACAAAGAATTAACTCTTGCTGATAGAGAGTGGACTTGTGTTGGTTGTGGAGTTGTGCATGATAGAGATGTTAATGCAGCAAATAATATTAAAACTTTCGGATTGAGGAACCAATCCAGCGTTGCACAAAGTGATGGGATACCATGTGCTTGCAACGTAGAAGCCCATTAGTCTTTAGCTAATGGGTAGTTCACTGAGTTATATATTGAGATTAATAATCGTTGTTGGCGTATTGCTATGGCTATATGCATCATGGGTATATGAGAAACCAGCTAACATCTCTGAGCTGAAACAAGCTAGTACCACAATATTCACAAGTGCAAAGAGTGCAGCTCTGGATGTTGCCAAGAAAGAAATAGAAAAGGACAGCATTAAATAATTATGATGGGAGATTCATTTGGTAAGATGTTTAATTTTCTTCTCTATGTGGCTGGAGCAGGAATTATATTGGTTTGATTTCATCTCGACAGCAATATCTAGAGTACCCTCCAGTGAGGAGGTGATTCAGGTAACAACTACTGAGAGGGTGGTACCTGATAAAACAATAATCACAAACGGTACAGACACTCTATATATTTATATTATTGAGAGTGGTGTTGAATCAGTAAAAAAAGAGGAGAAGTAATTACATATCGGAAAGTAGATATGACTCATCCAATTCTGGTGGTAGAGCTACATGGATCGGTAGTAGGACACATTGTACAAGTATCCAATGGCTACAGGTATGCCCCAAAGAAAACCAGTAAGGATATGTGGGGAGAGGTGTACAGTACAATTGATGAAGTAAAAAAAGATATAGAATAAAAACAAAATAACGATGGAAAACGATAATGAAATAGTAATGAGCAGAAATCACCCTGCTGTTAAATTGGTGAGATATATGTTGGGGGTTAATTTTAATTCTATATGTCCACTGTTCTGGGCAACCGTGTTTAGTGTTATTATAATACCATTTGCATTGCCAACAATATTTATGGATTATATAATAGGCGATAAGATACGTGATTTTTTTAATTGGCATGGTAATCATAAGGATGGTGCTATAGATAAATCCAAAATGTTCTGGGGAATATACACTATACTTATAGCTGGTTCTAGTTTGATTTTACGCATGGATGGGGTTGGCTTTGGTTTGGTGAACGCTCCCAATATCATATCAATACCCTTTTATTTAATTGTACCTCCACTATTACTAGCAATAGTCTTATTGATATTAATAATTATAATTGTTGGAATCGCTGCTAGATATGAGGATAGAAAATATAAAAAGAGGAGGGATGCTGCTGTTGATCCTAGTTATATGGAAAAGAAAAAACCCAGTATGTTAAAGGAGTTCATTAGAGCAAAGAAGAATAAAGTTTGTCCACCAATTAGATACGAAGACTAATGTGGAACTACTTGAATTCATATTCCAGAGTGAAGAAGTGCTTATAGGTAGTATCATACTGCTGATCGTTATTATGTATATCATTAGAGTGATACTATCAGGTGTATCTAATATAATACAGAGCATCAGAGCAAAAAATACTGTCTACACGAAGCATACCAAAACCAGAACTAAAGAAAAGTAACAATGTACTTAAAACAAAAATATATCAAGACAGATGATGATGTGATCATTGTATTCTCAGAACTATTACAACATAATGATTTTAAAAAGTTCAATCCTGTTAGTGCTGGGTTCACATCTATAGGTGTAAATAGACACTCTGGAATGACACAATGTACATGTTATGGTAAATCAGTTAGTCTGGGCATGGAAAGTCATGAAGAGGATTCACGATTAGCATTCAATCAAATACTTGGTAATGATTTAATGGATTACGTTAAAAATTAATAAGCATACATTGTACAGAAGTAAAACCCTTAGAGATATTTCTTTAAGGGTTTTTTGTTTTTACCTACATTGTACAGTATTTATTGTTACGAAGTAACAATAACTTACTCAGAATACCTCCTCCATACAATGTACAGATTTATTTATCTAGGATATTTAATCAATCCATTATCACTAATATAATATCCTAGATAGTAATTATCTAATGACAACTCACGAAACATTACGATCCATGTGTAATTATCATACAGCTCGATTTTTAATCTATTCCCTTTGGTATTAATGTCTGGTACTATCAAAATATAGCTCTCATATTATTATATGTTATAACCTTATCACCATCAATACAATAGCAGATACTTCTGGTTTTATTTCTAGATTCATCAAAAAGAATTGTAAGCCATGTATCATTATTTTTTGGATCAATTTGTAATTTCATATTCCTTGCGTAACTATGAATAGTCTTATTATTATAGTATGTAATCCATGTGTTATCATCAAATAATTCAATCTCTAATTTCATATACCTACAGTTCTGTTAACCTAATCTCATAACCATTTAAACCATATAACTTATGATACGTTAAATTATCATAGTATGTAATCCATGTGTTATAATTACCTAATTCAATCTCTATTTTCATATCCCTAGTAGCATCTTAACTCACCATCTTAACTCACCATCATAAATGATATAACATTTATTATAAACAAACTTCTCATCATAAATTGTAACCCATGTACTATGATCAAATAATTCAATCTTTAAATTCATATATCTTGTTCAACTAATCTCATAACCATTTAAACCATATAACTTATGATACGTTAAACTACCATAGGAGTTCTCACTATAGAATCCAATCCATGTGTTATAATTACCTAAATTAATTTTTAATTTCATATATAGTCTTCCACTATTATAGTCTCATCATCAAAACTATACCAACTATGAATAGTCTTATTATCATAGTATGTAATCCATGTGTTATAATTACCTAAATTAATTTTTAATTTCATTTTAAACTTATTCATATCCTAGAGATCATTAATAATGAATCTATCATTGGATATATATATACTCCCTATTGAATTCACCACACCATTCATACGAGCATACAACCCACAATGAAAGTGAACCTCATGTAACACATCATTTGAAATAGTTGCACAATATGTACCCAAACTTAAAACCATTCTATTCATATAGTATTTTTTAAAATATATAATTTTTTATAATATTTCCTAACTTATCTGGAACTATTATAAAAAAACTTATTACTCATATTTTTTGGGGGTCACCCCTAATACAATCAATCCCCTCTATACATTTACTACTCTTTTTTAGATAACCCTCTCATAATCAACTACTTCAGTATACCATCACTATGATATTAAAGTGATATCATTTATGTAATTTTTTATAAAAACCCAGTCATATTTCCCACTAATTTCCACTCCTAATATATCATTTTATTATAAGTTTTTATAGTTTTTAACTAGTTATTACATAGTTTTTATGGGGTTAACAAGTAATCATATTACACCACCTATTATCATCTATTTTAAAAAACAGATGACCATTAAACCATTCGGTATCTCTAAATATATCTATCTTTAGTTTCATTTATTTATATATATGGTATCTGAATAATCAACTACTTTAACACTACCATCGTATATAATAATACCACACCACAACTTATAATCTATCTCTAGTACTGCATAAGAATTTCCCCAAAGGTTTCACTATGTAATTCTATGAATAATTTCATTATTGGTATAATTTTACGGTATCTGGATATTCAACTACTTTAATACTATTATCATTACGTATGAAAATACTACAACAAAAATTATGATCTACCCATAACCCAATATACCCATATCTCCAATCGGTCATATTACTATATATACCTATCTTTAGCTTCATTCTTATCTCAATTTATTGTATTTCCACCTCTTATTATCTATGTTTGAATGATCAAGTACTTCAATACTATTATCATTACGTATGATAAAACTACACCATAAATTATGATCATCTATCCATAAAAATAGATATCCAGCACCCCAATCCCATTCACTATGTATCTCTAATTTCATCCTTGATCTTGTTTTATTTTATGTAAATCAATTACTTTAACGCTATTATCTTTATGGATATCAATATATTTCCACCTCTTATTATCTATCCATAAAAATAGATATCTAGCACCCCAATCGGTTTTACTATGTATATGTATCTTTAGCTTCATTCTTATCTCAATTTATTGTATTTTCATATGCAATAAAATCCTCCTCAAAGAAAATATATTCCCATCTCTCTTCGTCTATGTTTAATACTATATAACCATTAAACCATTCGATTTCACTATGTGTTATTATTTCTAATTTCATTCTTATTATCTATGTTTAATGTTACATAACTATAATCCCATTCACTATGTAATTCTATCTCTAATTTCATTATTGGTATTATTTTACGGAATCTGGATATTCAAATGCTTTAATACTATTATCATTACGTATGATAAAACTACACCAAAAATTATGATCTACCCATAATATTACATATCTGGAACCCCAATCGGTTTCACTATATGTTTCTATTCCTAATTTCATTCTTCTGGTCGTTTAACGATTGTATCTGGATATTGAAATGCAATAAAATCCTCCTCAATGAAAATATATTTCCACCTCTTATTATCTATGTTTAATACTATATAACCATATCTCCAATCGGTTTCACTATATGTTTCTATTCCTAATTTCATTCTTAATACTATATACGAGAAAATCAATGTAGTTGTTTAGTATCTTGGATAATCAATTATTTTAATTCTATTATCTTTATATATAGAAATACATAACTATAATCCCATTCAGTATCTGTATTTATTTTTATCTGTAGTTTCATTTTATGATATCTGAATGATCATATAGTTTAATACTATTATCTTCATATATAACAATACTACACCACCTCTTATTATCATCTATCCATAACCTAATATATCCAGCACCCCCATCGGTTTTACTACTTATTTTTATCTTTAGTTTCATCCTTGATCTTGTTTTATTTTATGTGAATCAATTACTTCAGTATTATTATCTTTATATGTAATAATGCTCCACCAAAAATTATTATCTATCCATAACCCAATATATCCACCACCCCCATTGGCTTCATTATATGTTTCTATCTTTAGTTTCATTTTATGATATCTGAATAATTATATAGTTTAGCTCTATTATCATTACGTATGATAAAACTACACCACCTCTTATTATCTATCTTAAACCCAATATAACCATATCTCCAATTGGTTTCACAATATAAATCTATCTTTAGTTTCATTTTATGATATCTGAATAATTATATAGTTTAACGCTATTATCTTTATGAATAGCAATATATTTCCACCTCTTATGATCTATCCATAAAAATAGATATCCAGCACCCCAATCGGTTTTACTATATGTTTCTATCTCTAATTTCATTATTCTAGTCGTTTAAGGATTGTATCTGGATATTCAAATACATTACCAGTATTATCATTACGTATGAAAACACTAGACCACCTCTTATCATCCACCCATAATGTTATATATCTAGAATAAAGCCATTCGGGTTCTCTAGTTGTTCTTATTAATAGTTTCATTCTTAATGTTATATACGAGAAAATCAATGTGGTTGTTTAGGTAATTTCATTGAATGAATTTATTGTGATAAACATAGTTATAATCACCGTTATACACAATGCTAAGTGTGAGCAACTATTTCAAAGTTCTGCTCTACAAAAAAATTGCATTCTTCGTGATTTTTACTTTGTAATTTAATTTGTTCCCCTTTCCAATTATAAGGCTCTGCATATATTCCAGCAAACGCATTTCTATTTAGATGTTTAATGTCCAAAATCAAATGCTCTATTGTGTAAAGTTTTTTGTTTTCTTTATTTCTATATATGTTCATAATAATTTTTTAAAGTTCGCAATGTGTATGAACCGTTACTAATAATAGCGTGAAACCATACCATATTATCCACCCATATAATAATATTATCGTAACCCCCTATATTATTACTTGTTGTGTTTATAATTAACTTCACCCTTCATCTAATTTTATATTATCAGAATGATCAAATAGTTTAATAGTATTATAACTATCTATGGTAATAGTATAGTATGGCATATCATCTATACTCAATGTCATAAATTTATAATTAACCCATGAGATTATATCTGAATTTGTATTAATAATTAACTTCATTCTATATTAATAATTATAGACCTTAACACTACCATTACTAAATAATGGAATACCACACCACCTCTTATTATCTATTCTTAATATTACATAACTATATTTCCAATCGGTTTCACTATATGTTTCTATTCCTAATTTCATTCTTATGTCAATTTTATGATATCTGAATGGTTATAGACCTCAGCACTACCATCGTATATAACAATATCACACCACATCTTATTATCTATTCTTAATCTTATATTACTATGGTTCATTGGGGTTTCACTATATGTAGTTATCTCTAATTTCATTCTTAATCTAATTTTATATCATTAAAGTGGGTGCTTATCCATACCTTATCATCTACCTTTACTAGCGTATGATTATGATTTCGTGCGGTTGTATCACAATATATTCTTATCTCTAATTTCATCCTTGTGTCAATTTTATGGTATCTGAATGATCATACAGCTCGATTTCTCTATCACTAATAACATGAAACCACACCTTACCGTCAATCCGAATTATTGTATGGGTATAATCAAGCAACGAAATATTACTAAGTAGGTATATTTTTAACCTCATTTTAATTAAAATTTTTTATATGAATAGTGCCACATGGCTATGGGCTGAAGTATTTATTACTAGTTTCATTTTAATAGTAGCAAAAAATATTAGTATATTCTGTATCGGAAAATAAAAACTCAACCCACAAATACTCTATCATTGATTTGTCAACTAGATAAAGCTCTATTGATTCGTAATGACCATCATCATTTTGATTATATGTGTCAATTACTAGTTTCATCCTCCTTTACTGTATATCTTGTTTTCATAATTAATAAATAAAAAACATTAAAACAGTCATACACAAGCCTAAGATTTATCTTTTTCGGGGACATTCTCTACGCTTCCATATTTTTCGAGTAATGGCTCTACTTCATCCCAAATACTATAACCTTTATCTAAAAGTTCAACAGCGTTGTTTAATTGTTCTTTTACCATTGGCATAAGCATTGGCATTTTAATCGCATTATCTAAATTGTATTTAGCACTTTGCAAACATTCCATAATTGATACACTCATAATTTTTTTAGTTTAAGTACTTCCTTGAATCCTTCTTCTAGTGCCTCTTCAGGAGTCTTATATCTTTTAAGCTCCTCGTAGTTATGTAAGAATTTAAAGTCGTCAGTAGCTAGGTCTATGACTCTATAGGTATAAGGTGCTTCCTCATCAAAAGTAAAGTATACCTCAACATATTTAAGTTTAACCTTTCTTAACCATTTTTGAAGCATAGTTTGAGTTGGTGCTGAACAAGCAACATCTTCTGGACGTGTTGGATAACTTCCTTGACCGTTATTCCAATTACTTTCTGCGTCTCTTTCTGACGAACTAGTTGCCCAAGGCTTCTTACTAGAAGTATAGTATTGAACTACAGTTATATCAAACCCTTTCTCTTTAGCTAACTTAGCCGTCTCAAATTCAATTAATTGATCTTCCATGATTATTGATTTCTTTGTGATAAACAATAACTCTATATACGTAATAAACAATAAAATGTTTTTTTCGAATTACAGTTCCTTTTCTCCCAATGATTTGTTGTATTTTCTGAATCTCTTATTAATAGCTTTCTTTACGCTACTAGTGACTCCCTTACCGTTTCTGAGGTACTTGTATATCTTTCTTCCATACTTGCTTACAGCATCTGTTTCTGTGCCATTTATGGGGTATTCTTTCTTACCGTTGTTTGCCATGTTATTTAGTCATTCAATTCCAACAATGGTAATTTCTTACCTGCATTTGGTTTTTTCATATCTATCTCAGTTTTATTATTCCTTTTTCAATCTGCCTCTTGTGTACAATACGCCATAATTCAAATTATTTGTTATATATATATAATATACGTATAACTCTTCGGTTTTGTTTTGAATAGGAATTAAAAATAACAAATTCGTACTTTCAATTCAGCACGTTTTGCTAAGTCAATCATATGTTTAGTACCCCTGCTTTTTCCATCCCAAAAAGCAATCAGTGCATCTCCATATTCAGCCATTTCTGCATTTCTTTTGTAACCAGCACTTTTTCCAAATTTTTTCCAGTCAGCAGGGAATTGTTTTATTGAAAATCCATTATCATTTGCATACTTTTCACCAAGTTTATCAGCACCATTAGCAGTTCCGCTTACTATTTCAATTTCTCTTTGTTTAGATAGTATTTTGTCACAAAATTGGAAAAGCTTATTATAGTCATTAAAGTCTCTTCCCCCTGCTATTATTACTTTCATATTACTTTATTTTCTCACCATATAGGTTATACCCATATACTAAACACATTTTTAGGTGATGATAATATGTTTCACTATTATCTCTATTCCTTACAAACCAACCCCATTCACAGAAAACCTTGGCAATGGTGGATGCACAAGGTTTTCTGTGTTCTTTACTTACTTTACTCCAAGCCATAATTTAATTGATTTCCACCCCACCACCACATTTAGGGAATATTTTAGTTGGTATTTTTTCACCTCGAAACTCATCGTAATCACCACACCAATCTGTTTCGGCTTTAGTTATATCATCTTGCCAATCACAATCTAAACAAGTGGCACTGAGAGGATGAATCATAGATTCTTCTTGTTCCTTTGTGAACTCTCTTTTTAATACTCCTAATATTTTGGGGGGTTTCATGATTTAAATTTTTTATTTTATTTTATCTGCCTTATAGAGTTCAATATATTCCTTTTTGTAAGTAATCATACCTCCTTCGTAGTAGTGAAAGTGGTGAGGGTTTATTTCTCTGTTTTCAAGATAAACCTCTTCAATATCTCTATAACCTAATTCAATGTATGTCTTCATATTATTGTTTTACTGATGTGTCTAATTATATTTTCGTTTTACATTTGTGTACCACTGAGCTTGTTGTAGGAAGATACTTGTTGCACAACTTTCACATATTGGTGTTTTTGTGAAGTTTATATTAAATATAACTTCTGTTTTATCACCACACACTTTGCATTTTTTCATATTACTATATATTTTTATAATCAATGTTGGGTTTAACCATCATTACTATTTGTTAGCGAGCATTATACAACTTGTTTGCTAAATGCTTACATACTTCTTCAAATGCGTGGCTACTTGTAAATGGGTTTACTAAAAGCGTTTTTGCGTGTTTACTTTTTGGCTTAATAGCAAATGGAGTGTTTAAGTATAACCATTGTAATATTTCGCCTTCAGAAGAAAAAAGCTCGCTAACATCACCTAAAGGTGAATTGCCTTGATTTGGGCTTCCATCAATGTTTATTTGTATTTTTCTCATGTCATTTTAACTTTATAGTTCAGTGAGTGTTTAAGGCAACTCACTTTAGCCAAACCGTTGTAAAACATAACTACCGAAACATCCTAAGTAAATAGGAACTTTTAGGTCTAGTCATTTCATCTACAAAGTCATCTATTGTATTAATGTTCCGCTTGTCAATTACTAAGCATATATGATTCATTCCAATATGTATGATTGCTCCGCTCCAATACTTCTCATATGATGGAATGAATGAATACATATCTCTCTTTAGAGACCTAAATGGGTGTCTTAATCGAACGCTCCACTTTGTTCTATGTCTGCATTGTTTGTAAATGCTTTGAAATCTAATCTTTGTTTTTCCTATTTTCATTATCTTAATCGTTACGTTTTACAACACACGCTATAAATCCATTGAAGAAACGGATTATAGCCAAACCGTTGTGCTTAATGTCTACACTCAGGGTTTTTACGATAGAATATTTCATTTTCCACACTCCTAAGCCTATCATTTGCAGCCGATATTTCAACTTCTAATAAGCGTTTCTCTTCTTCTAATTTAGAATCAGAATAACTCTCAAAAACACTAAGCACAACATTTTGTATAGTGCATGGCTTAGTTTCAGTTTCTTTATTATCGTTCATCTGTATTTAAGTTTTTGTCTGTTTAGTTAATTAGTGGTCTTTAAATCGCCACGACACCATACAATAGGCGTTAGCGGTCATTGCTTTTTGACCTTTCCAACATTACACGAACTTTATCTTCGATTTTAGATATTATATACCAGTATTGGTGTCCACTGCCGTGATAGGAATCTATGTAATCGAGTATTTCTTGAAGTACTTCCTGCTTTTGCAACGAACCGCTAACATCACCTAAACAAGATGGCTGAGTTTCGTATTCAAAAGGAAGTTTATCGTTTAAATTATCCATTGTTCTTTGTATTAAGTTTCGAGGTATAATCAGCCACCTCGTTTAGCTGCAAAACGTTAGCCACAAGCTGCTACATTCTCGCTTTTAATGAAGTTTCCCCATTGTTCAGCCATAGCTTTTGCTATCCCACTAAAAGTTTTACTACTTTCCCTTTGGCTTATGTTCTTAAATTGGTATTTCTGCCCTCGTTTCTTGCCGCCTGTATTACTTGGTAAGTAAGGTTTATAGTCGCTTACTATTTCAGTAGGCTCTAACAGTGGTAAATTTTTAAGCCACAGCAGGGTTCTTTTGCTATAAGGATGTCCATACTCGTAAGGCTGCACAGCTTGGTCTTGTTTGGGTAATCCCACTACTTTTAAAGGTGTAGGGTTTTCAACCGCAATATGTTTAATTGGAGCATTTTTAAACATCATAAACAAGTCCTTGGCTTCCATTGCTTTTTTGAAACGTTCTTCGCTTAAATTCCCTGCTGTTGGGTACATCCATCTTGCGCCTGCTCTACTAATATAAGTACAAGGTGGGTGTGCTATCATAGCATCATATTTACCACTATAAGCCTCTTTTACCGCATCTCCTACAATATGCCATTCAGGGTTATCACCACTACATTCTTGTAAGTCGCAACTATAAGCCTCAAATCCTAATTCTCGGAAAGCCTTACCAACTTCTTGGCTCTCCTCACAAGCTATTAATATTTTCATTTTATCTAATTTTACTTGTTAATTTACCGCAGCCAGATGCTAACACTGTATATAAAATAGCTTCGTGCCTCAGCCGATTTCATACACAAACCGTTAGCAGTAATTTATAAACCACTTCTAATTTTTAAATCCTCTAAATCAAACACAAAAAGCAGTTCATTATTAAGGGTTGCATCGTACCAAGGATATTGGTCGCTATCTTTCATCTTTTTACAGTTATCTAGGGCAAGCTTTTTGTTTTCTTTGTGCTTCTCTATTAATTCATTGAGAAAACTACAGCTAACACGTTGTATAGATAATTGCTTTTCTAGGCTATCTATCAAATCTTTTAGGTCTGCGTTATCGTTTGCTAACTTTTGTCTGCTTTCTAATATTTGGTCTACAAATTCATCTGTATTATTCTTCATTCTATATTTATTTAAGTTTGTTATTATTCAATCGCAACTATCCATACAACCATACGTTAGGATTAATGCCCTTCGAGGGGCGTTCACTTCTTATTAAAATATTTCCATATCTGTTCAATAGCTTTCTCAGTGCTAAATGGGTAGCAAGTTTCTTCCCATAGTATGTACTCACATTCTTCGTCTGTTGCATCTGGATAATAATGTCTTATACAATCATACCAAGAAAACTTGCCTTCAGTAACTCTAATCGTTGTCAGCTTTTCCATATTTTAAAAATCTCGTTTCACTCATTAATCCTAACGTTCGCAGCGTCTCAATTCGCTGTGTACCTTTCATTCCCCCTCACGCCACGTAATCCTAACAAAAGGTATCAGAGCATGAGTTAAGGGCATTGAGCCGTCAGCCGATCTTGTTCTCGGAATCTAAAAGACTTTTTAAATCTCTTACAACTTGCTCCGATAATTTACTTGAAGCCCTTTCTTCACAGCCACACTCTAACCATGCCGCTGATTCAATATGCCCACAGCAAGAGCAAGTGTCTGTAATCTTAGATTCATACTTTTCAATTAATTTTTCAATACTCATGTTTTCGTCTTTTAATTCCTTCACAATTCACGTCTGATACCTGCGAACGTTAGCAAACATTTACCCATTTACCATCTACATTCTTTTTTCTGCTTATGTCTTTTACTTTACCCATTCCTCTTTGGTAATGTTCTTCTAAATCAACGGCACTTTTACCACATTCGCAGTAATTCATATCGTGTCTTATATTTGAGTAAGATACTACTACATCTTCGCATTCTTCACATTGCCATATTAATCTTATTGTTTCTTTCATTATACGGAGCGTGAAACCCATTCATCACGAAGTGTGGATGGGAGGTAAGCGACACGTAACGCCTTTAAAGTTATTAAATTTAAAATTATTTTCTGATATAAGAAACTTTTCGTATATTTGTATGTATTTATGATTGAATGAAACTTACATTGAAAATAAAACTTTTGCCTACTGATGAACAGGCTAACTTGATTCTCGATACGATGAGGGAAGCTAATACTGTTTGTAATTCTATGTCTGACGTAGCTTGGGAAAAGAAGATTTTCAATAATTTTAAACTGCATCACGAAGTCTACCATCCTTATAAAGCCACATTTAAACTTAGTAGTCAAATATTGGTAAGATGTATAGCAAAGGTTGCTGATTCTTACAAACTTGACAAGAAAACTAAAAGGCAATTTAGACCACTTGGAAGCATTGGTTATGACAGTCGGATTATGACTTATAAGCCTAATGACATTGTTTCTCTTTGGGCTATTGGTGGGAGGATTAAAATACCTTTTGTTTGCCATAATAGAAACTACTTGCCTTACATAAAAGGAGAAGCTGATTTGGTTTACAAGAAAGGCAAGTTTTACCTTTTTCAAACCGTTGACGTTCCTGATGCAGATATTATGGATATTGAGGAATTTATCGGTGTGGATTTTGGGCTGACCGATATTGCTGTAACAAGTGATGGTGTTAAACATTCTGGCGAATGGCTTAATAATTATAGAGAAACCAAACAGCGGATTCGTAGTTCCGTTCAATCCAAAGGCACGAAGGGGTGTAAAAAACTCCTGAAACGGCTTAGTGGGAGAGAAAAAACTACGGCAATAATTCAAAATCACACTATTGCAAAATCTATTGTAAAGTCTGCAAAAGAACAAGGCAAAGGAATTGCCATTGAGGATTTGACGAACATTCGCTTTACTTCCAAAAGAAGAAACAAAAAGTTTCGTACAAAACTCGGTAAATGGAATTTCTCTCAACTTCGTTCTTTTCTGACTTACAAAAGTTTGCTTAATGGCGTGCCGTTGGTTGTTGTTAATCCACGATATACAAGCCAAACTTGTAATTCGTGTAAACACATTGGGAAAAGAACTAACAAGGTTTTTAAATGTGTTAATACAAATTGTGAAGTAGATACTATTGATGCAGATTTTAATGCTGCTCAAAATATCTCTTTGCTTGGGGTTGCAATAAATCAACCTGAAAAATCGACTATGTTTTGCTCTTTGCATTCGTTGTTAGGTTTAAAACCCATCCCATCGCTTTGCGTGGGTGGGTAGTTTATAATTAAAACGTTTGCTAACAAGGGCTATAAATAAAAGCCGTTATTAAGGTTATTTCTTTGAATCAATCATTTGTTACACGGCTTCAATTCATATCCGTAGGCGTTACCCACCATTAAGGCAGTTCGGTAATCACATAGTTTATAGCCATATTTATATCAGTTTCAACTTGAAATTTAAAGCCTTTAAAGTCATACACTTTTTTATCCTTTACTTTTTCAAGGCTATACTTTTGCAATAGTTCGTATATCTCAGAAAGCGATATATTATTCACGTTTGCTTTTATGTTTAAGTTTATTGTCATCATAGTTTTAAAATTTAACGGTGGGTAACACTAAATATAAAACAGCAAAAAAGCCGTTTCATATTCTTAACGTTATATACAAGCACTACTCACCGTCTTCATCATCAAATAATCCGTCCATTTTCCGTCTCTTAAAGTTTCTTAAAAATCCTTCTATGTTTGTGCTTAAATGTTTTTTTACTCTCATATCATTTTTTAAAATTAAGTTTCTACCATTTACCCGTGCCAGTATATAACACAGGTTGTAAACAATTAAATTATTGTTTCGTTCAGTTCAACATTATCTGGTGGTAGGAAGTTCTTTGATTTGTAATACGCAAAAATTTTCTTTTTAGCTTCTTCTTTATCTTTTGCTTTTACTGGGTAATAATTAATTAGTGTGTTTGTAGCATACACTGTAATTTTTGCTATAAATAACTGTTCCATAAGTCAATAATTTTAAAGATTTACAACAAGCAATATAAATCAGTTGCTTGTTAAGTTTTGTATTAAATTGAAGCGTCTTAGGTTGGCAACCGCTTCATATTGCCGTCCGTTAACTACAAATTCACTCAATCTCGGTGGTTTGTTTAGCTTTTATGCACTTGTAACCTTTTCTTTTAAATTTCCTCCATGAGCATCTGTCTTTATCCCATAGCTTCATAAATTTATCTATAGAATTAACCCTTGTTCTGTCAAATGTAAACTGTAATATAAATGTTCCATTCATTGAGGCTATTACCCAACCCTTATCTATTTCTTTTGATTTCATATTTTGTTATTTTAATCCGTTCATCAGTAGTTAATACGGTATAAAAGCCATTGAAAAAACGGCTATTAGCTTGGTGTTGTACTCAATATTTTTTATCATTTTTTTCCTCCCCTAAAAAAGACAATTCATTGTTTTGTAATTGATATAAATACCATCCAAACCACCATCTAACTATTTTAACAGTCAATGGAGTGTATTCGTTTAAATTTCTTGTATGGTCTTTAACAATCTCATTAGCTGTCCCGTGAGAGAAGGTTGGTACTCCATCACAATCCAATCCTTTCGCACTATACATTCCGTAATCCGTTTTCCACATTGGTGGGTAGGGTGGTTGCTCTCCATCAACTAAATTATATCGGTTCAGCATTGGTATTTCTTCTGGATTGTAATGCCTCCAAAATAAGTTTTCTCCATTATGGTTATATACTAATTCATCTTTCCTAAATGCTTTGTATTCATCATTTATAATCAATTTGAAATTACTATAATCAGCAGTCTTTACTTTTCGCCATTGCATATAAGAAGCAACAGTTATTTTTCCTGTTTTCTTTATTCTTCGTAATGGTCTAAATATTATCGTTTTCATAATCAATTAAATTAAAATGCCACCGCACAAAATGAAAAAAAACACTAAGCACAACACTTAATAAACCCCATTAAAACAAGGGTTTATTATCAACGTAGAGTTAATATTTTGGGCTTTGGCGTTTGCTTCGTTTGTTGAACTTTCTTGCTCTTACACCATTACAGTTGGCTTAATAATCTCACTTCCGTAATACCAAGATGTTTCCGTAATCGTCATTACTTCGCTCCATCAGTTTACCTCCTTCGAGTACGCCCAAAACAATAACAATAACAATGTTTAAAATGCATTAAAACGCCATTTTACACTAAAACCGTTACCTGCAAGTGCGTTAATGGTAACAAAGGCTATAAATAATAAAAATTACTACTTATTCGCTCTTTTATAAAGTTTATCCCAAGGCTCTTTAATCTTTAAATGTGGTATCTTTTCAATAAGCCAAAATATACCTATTGACTTTAATGCTTCAAATTTAAACCGCCTACAAGCAGCTTCTAATCTTTTATGTTCCCTTTTCAATCTGTTTCAAAAACAATTTCAGTATCCATTTCTCCGTTCAAGCAAGCAATCAACGAACCGAGCATATTTTGCTTTTCAAATTCATAGTATATATTACAAGCCGCCTGTCTAGAAGAACCTTCTAAGTCAATACTTGCGACTAATTTCTTGAAAGTTATTCTAAGAAACATATAACGCTTATCTCTTGTATCTAAATTTGTTTCAAGAGCACTCAATAATGAGTCTCTACACTCTTCTGTTAAATTCATATCTCTCTTAATTAATAATTACGGACTCCGCAGTCCAAACACTCATCCAAACCGTCTTCCCTATCAATGTTTTTATGCTCACATTTTCTCAGCTTTATCATTCCTCTTTCTATCTGCTGCTCTACTGTTATTCCTTGGAAGGGTAAAGCGTAGCCTTTGGAGCGTAGGAAGCTTATTAAGTGCTCCCATCTTGAAGCGGAAATAAAGTTTTCATAATCTCCTTTATTCTCATTAAACCAATAACATACGGCTTTTGCTGCCATAAGAGGATTATTTTCGCACCCAATAGGTGAGTTGTTTCTTCCAATAATCTTAGCCACTTCAATAAGATGTTCGTCTGTAATTTTGGATAGGTCGGCTAGGAGTAGGTGAGTAACTGAAAGTAAAGATGATCCTGATAAGGTGCTAGAATTTACCTCGTATGAATCACTATATTTATCACATCCTACCTCTTGCCCCCAATACTGAGCGAATAATCTTTCTTTGAATTGTAGTTCTTCTGTCTTGCTCATAGTTCTAGTGTAAATTTCCAGTTTTAGAAAATCGTTTTAAGTAAGGAAGTAGCTTTTTTACTTGCTCTCTATTTAAGTGCATCCTTGTATTCAATAGGACATCTTTAGGTACTGGGTATTCCATCCATCCACTATCTCCTTGAGGCTCTAATCCGTGTTCCTTTGCCTTATAAACCATAATCTTAGGGTCTGCATTATTTACTCCAAACCAAATTTTATCTTCCATTGCCGAACTACTCTTCTGTAAAGAGCATTTAGCCCCATAAGTATCTTCAAATTCAGTTATTTCAAAACCTCTTTCTGTTTTAGTATTTTTTATCTCTTTCATAATTTTAGTTTTTGTTGTGAATATTACTGACTACTAAACACTCTACATCCATGAGTTGCTCAAAAAGAGCTTCTTCTTCGCTCCACTGTATAACAGCATTGAATTCAACCAACTCACCGCCATTACTTACTCCTGAAACAACAATATCACCTTCCCAAATCTCAACCCCATTTTTGTCTTTAACTCCCGTGTACTGACCTATTGTTTTAGAAACAACTTCATGATAAATACTTTTCTTGTATATCAAGGCTGAGTAATGCTTTAGTTAAGGCTTGATGCTTATTATTACAAACAATAAACCTAGAATCCTCACACCTATAAATTCGTAAATACTTTAGATTCCAATTACCTACTCTCTGGTCAGTGCTATCTAAATAGATGCTTCTCCATTTACCCTTTCCTCCGCTTCTGCTAAATAAGTCAGCAATAGTTTCTTTCAACTCATCCTCACTAAAAAAGAAATGCGGATACTTAGCTAAAGTTTTAATGTCCTCATGCTCTTCTTTTACAAAAGCATATCCACAATGAAAATCTCTAGTGTCAATATGAAACCTATTAAAATTAGGATCATTCCATTCTATATCTTCAAAGAAGACCCATTTATTTTGTTGTACCATACTTGTTATTATTACTTTTATAATACACTATACGTATTTCATGTAAAAAAGTTTACTATTGTGTTTATTATTCATTTGTCAACACTCGTTTCAAAAACTTTCCATGAAACTTCATCTGGTTCACTACCAAGAATTCATTGTTATCTATATCATGGTAGTCTGTGAACTACCCACCCACGCCAAAGGCGATGGGATGGGCTTCGGAGGTCATAGACTCACCTAATGGCAACGCCTTACTCCGTTTTTGTTTATCCTGCGAGTCAATTCCTGAACCACAGCTTAATATTTTTAAACCTTGTTTTTTAATGTTAATGCTTGCATTAAAATCTCTGTCGTGCGTGGTATTACAATTTGGACAAGTCCATTATTTATTTCCTCAAACCTTTCGGTTGTTAGTATTATTTTCCTTCTTTTTGGTGTGTTTTCTATTGCTCACTCAAGTGATTCCAGTAGTTGTACTTTCCTTTTCAAAAATCTGTTTGTTGCACTCAAAACACTTACCATTAAAATCAGTATGGCATATCATAGCCTCACAACGCATGTTCTTTAAATCCTTTTTTAGTGGTTTCCATTTACCAGTATTAATCGATTCTTTTGCTGACTGAAAACCAAAAATAAACCCGTAGTAGTGGGAGTGCCAATTCGTATCGGGGTCTTCCAATACGGACTTGTCTGCGTACTGCTTTGCTAAATTTTTTATATCTTCCATAATGTTTATTAATAATTCAATTAATCTATAATGTAATTGGACTTACAATTATATTACCTCGCTCATTCTATTGTATTTTTATTATACTATACGTATAATAATCATAAAAAGTTTAGAAGTATTAAATTTATAGCATCTTTTTAACCTTACTAATCTTTTTAATCTCATTACGGAGCATTCGTTTTATGAAGGGTTTAAGTGGTTCGTAGTCTTTCTTAACCTCATCCCAAATTCTTTCAGAATCCTCACTACAATAAATTAGTATCTCACCAAAATTAATAATATGAGCATAGCCGTCTGTGCTATAGTTGAATTGTCTCTCATAACTATTGGTATCACCAAACGTATCGTAGAGTTCTTGGTTTAAATCATCTATTAGTTTTATAAAATCTTCCATAATTTTAGTTTCTATTTAATATTATTACTGTTTATAGGTGAAGTTCTCTAATTTTTTCTAAAAATGAGTTAGTTTTCCAATGAACTTTAAAAGTATTTATTTCTTTTAAAGTTAGCTAATTCTTTTCTTGCTTCTCTTTTTTGTTGTTTAGTACTGGCGTTTTTTATTCTTTCTTGGATACTCTTGAGTATGTCTCTTTTATAGGAGACCGATCTAACTCTAGTCCTATTCCCGTTAGAATCAGTAATAATTAATATTTCGTTTCTTTTTTCATACTTATATGTTACCTGATCAACAATGACAGTACCCAAATGTAGCGAAAAAAAAATAAAAACCAAATATACTATTGTATTGTAAACATCCTTCATGTGAAATTAAATTAATGCCATTCCCTTATTTGGTAGTAATGGTAAGTCTCTCCAATGAGTATACTCACCCCCTACCTCCTTCATATTATAAGTAGATATCCACTTATCATCCCTCCAAAAAACAACATCAACTACCCACAAATTAGTCGTAGGTAATTCAAATGCAGCCAATACAATATCGGTAGGGTCAGGATACTTCTTAAGAGTTCTAATATCTATCCATTGGTATTCACCTAAATCCTCTAATTCATTAACCATAGCACACATATTAATAAACAATTCATGTTTTTTTTCGTGGGTTTTAGTTAGATGCGCAAGTACCCCTCTTTCAGAAAAAAAATTTCTTCTAAGGTGTATATATCCGAATGTTATTAATATTGAATATATGAGTAAACTAAAAATTAAAAATTCATTTCCTTCCATTATTTCCTATTTGTTTTAACTGTGATTTTAATATAAATAGATTGAAGTTTATTCTCCAAGTCTTCTATATTTTTCTTAGACTTCCCCTCAATTACTCGATCAATTTCATCTGAGCATTTCAAATATTCTCCAATTAGCTGGGTAATCTCATTAACCTTATCCACCAACTATAAAATTTTTAACTAGTTCATATAAATCAATATGTAAATGATAAGAATTTAAGACCACAAACATACCAACCAAGAAAAAATAAAACCCGTAGAATGTATTTGTAATTATTAGATTCTGTGGAGGTACGTAATTCTCAACATAGGTTTGGGGTATACTCTTCACAAGTAATATTTTCTTAAAAAAGATATCTAGTGGTATTATCATTAAAAAAAACCCCAAATGAATAACCCAATTATAAGTAAACAGACCAGCCAAGTTCAAAAAAAACCCCACAACTAAAATAACATGCATTATACTTAAATAATTAATCATCGAATCAGATTCACCATCTTCCCTCTTTTTCATTCTTTCAAAGTAGTTACTCATTATTTTTTTTATATTGATAACTCTCAATAAAGATGTAATAGCAACCACCAACCAAAGTAAATAGTAAATAAATTTAATCATAGTTTTATTTTGTTTTAATATACGTATGATACTAATATTTAGTTTTCATTGTAGTTTCTTTAATTGTGTTTGGAGGGTTTTTAGTTCCTTATGTTGTCTTCTTAAAGCACTAACAAGCATAGTTCTTTCGCTGTCTAAATTACAATCCATAATAACCCCAAAGACAGCTATTCTAATTCTTTTGGCACTGTCTACCTCAAGTAACCCCCAATCATTAGGGAGATCAGATGGTTTTATTAGTCCCTTTGGTGCAAGGTAGTATTTTAATTGACCAGTTCCAAGAGATGGAGCCGATCTAAATGATTTAAATTTATCTTTATTAAAATCTCTACGACTTACTTTAACTTCTATCATGACGGAACACCAATAATTCCACCCAACGATGTCTGGTTGTTCTCCTGTTCTAGTCAGTGTAACAAGTTCTTCTGCGACTTGTTGACATCTAGGAATCCTAGAAGTATAGTTCTTATGATTACGGAGCCACTTCGCACCAAGACCAACCAGTTCACTATGTTTTATTTTTCCCAAAATATTATCTTCTAATAATGTCTCCGCTAACTGTTTTTACATTACCACCGATATCACCTCGAATCTCAACATCACCAGATGTGGTTTTTAAGTCACCGACATTGCCCTGAACCTCAACATCACCAGATGTGGTTTTTAAGTCACCGACATTACCCTTCACTAGAATGTCGTTTACTGTGGTACAAGTAAGTTCATTAATATCACCATCAACAACAATCGTAATGTTTTTTTCTTCTTTAGCATACTCATCTGTAACGTCTTCACCATCGACAATTATTGAACCATTCTTCATTAGAATATTATTACCGACAATGGTTCTACCGTTTATATTAATATATGCTGAATTTTTTTTATAAATCGGAGCGTAAAACTCACTCATCGCTTTTGCGTGGGTGAGATGTAAGCGACAAAGGTAACGATTAACCTTGACTTAAAATATATTGACGAATGGTATCTGGGG
>Ga0222691_1000094_pt1 | contig 37927 bp, 40 predicted proteins | sample AntAcemetage1237_FD_179839 | JGI IMG/M metagenome (GOLD analysis project Ga0222691, IMG submission 179839) | Saline water microbial communities from Ace Lake, Antarctica - #1237 | ecosystem: Environmental > Aquatic > Non-marine Saline and Alkaline > Saline | place: Antarctica: Ace Lake... | reverse complement strand
GTGCTGAGGCAAACTGGTGGCCAAACGTTAAGGGCACAGACACCTGGACAGGCCCGACCGGTCCAAGCTCTGAAATGTTTTACGACCTTACCGAGAGTGGTTTAGGTGATCTCACGCACGATGAATTTATGCGAGCAGATAGTGAGCAGAAAGTTGTAGAGATATGGAATGACGTATTTATGGCCTATGAAAAAAAGAATGGTCAGATTGTGGGAGAATTGAAAAGTAAAAACGTTGATACTGGAGCTGGCTTAGAGAGAATCGCTACCGTTCTTCAAAAGAGACGGTCTGTCTTTGACACTGATCTATTTGAACCCATTATGAATAGACTACCTGGAGACGATACGCGAGCACGTCGTATTATTGCTGACCATCTTCGTGCCGCCGTCTTCATTATTAGTGACGGAGTCCTTCCGTCAAATACTGATCAAGGGTATGTACTTCGACGTGTACTTCGACGCGCTGTGCGGTATGCGGATGAGATTAACGCCGACATTTCTACAGTCGTTGACGCAGTGATTGAAAAATATGCTCCTGTATACAAAAACGTGTTATCACAAAAAGAGCACATCACTTCGATAGTCGATAAGGAAGAGAAAGAGTTTCGAAAAACGCTAAAGAACGGATTGAAAGAACTAAGAAAAATGGGAGTTTTGGTTGGTGATTTTGAAATTAGTCGTTCAGGAAAAATAATCGAGGAAGGTGGCGAAAAAATAAATGGTCAAACGCTTTTTAAATTATTTTCAACATTCGGGTTTCCTTTTGAATTAAGCGTTGAGCAGTTAAGACAACACGATAGAAGACGTTTGGAAGCGGGATACTCTAAAGAGCTGGAGATTACAAATAATTTGGTAGAAAAATGGCGTGGAGAGTTTGAAGAATACTTCAAAAAACACCAAGATCAGTCACGCAAAGGAGCTGAGCAGAAATTTAAAGGCGGCCTTGCTGATACATCGGAAATGTCCGTGAAATACCACACAGCTACACACCTTCTTCATCAAGCGCTACGAGATGTGCTAGGTGAACACGTTGAGCAAAAAGGATCAAACATCACTCCTGACAGACTCCGTTTTGATTTCTCTCACCCGCAAAAAATGACAGATGCGGAAAAACAGAAAGTCGAAGACATCGTCAATAAACATATCGAAGCACACTTGCCCGTATCAAAAACCGTACTACCACTTAGTGAAGCCAAGAAAACAGGTGCTCTACACTTCTTTGGGGAAAAATACGGAGATACTGTATCTGTATATTACATCGGAGAGAGCATTGAAAAGGCAATCTCAAAAGAATTTTGTGGTGGTCCACACGTTTCTAATACAGGAGACTTGGCTGGAGTGTTTAAAATTAAAAAAGAAGAAGCGAGCTCTGCGGGAGTTCGCAGAATTAAAGCAGTCATGGAATAATTTCTGAAATCCTCTTTGCAAAAATGATATACTGTAGGTATGAATTTTTTTAGTTCTTCTTCTACAAAAGAAGTCTCTGTCATATTTACAATACAACCCGAGTCTATCAGCGGGGCACTAGTACTATACGAAAAGGGACGGGTTCCTCACATACTTTATTCATTCAAAGCCCCTCACAAACTTTTTCCTCACTCATACACCCTTACTTTTAAGCCGAATATGGATGCGTGGCTTAACGAAGTTGCTCATCACCTTAAAAAGGAAGGTGCTGTACACCTACGAGCAGAAAACCTCACAAGTAGACACATAACCTCCACCTACTGTATTATTTCACCGCCCTGGCTGGAGTCTCGTGTTAAAAAAAATAGACTTACCAACAAAGACGGCTACAAGGTAACGCAACATTTACTCCGAGACGCCCTAGATCAGGATGCTGAGATTTTTAAAAGTAGCGTAGAAAAAAATCAATTTTCGAGCACATCACAAAAACCGTCATTTGAAATTATCGAAAAAACACTCTTAGAAGTAAGGCTAAACGGCTACATAACAGACTCACCAATCGGTAAAAAAGTAAAAGACGTAGAACTTACCTCACTTATATCAGTCACCGAAAGCGACATCATATCGGCAGTTGAGCGTGCCTCAAGTGCGATCTCTAAAAATGATGTTCTCTTTTTTTCTTCTACAAAATTACTATCAACAGCGACTTCTGTATTTTATCCTGACAAAGCAACATTTTCCCATTTACGTATCGGTATGTATGAAAGTGAGTTTATAATCACTGTCAACAACACTGTACATAAAAAAATAATGCTTCCCTGCGGCATCACAACACTCATCCAGCACATTGTCCGTGAACTGGCGGTGCCTGAGGATATGGCATCTACCTACTTAAAACTGTTCTTCTTAAAAAATACAGAGGAAGAATTTACTAAAAGAATGAAAAAAGTGGTCGATAGTGTAGCCGAGGAATACAAAGTATTCTTTTCAGACATAGTTACTGTTCTTAAACAGAGCCCTAAACCAATACAAGATGTATTTATTGTTACTGAAAATGAATTTTCTGAATTCTTCTCTACCACTATACGACAGCTCTTTGAAGAGAAAAAGCTACTATACACTCCTGATTTAGTAAACTTCAATGTTAAAAATATTATGTCCTGGGTCTCTATAGACCCCATCTCAAAACCAAATACTGAATTAGTGCTATCAACATTTATACATAAACGCAGAGTATAGTAACACTGTATAAAAGTTTGTATAATTATACCTATATAAAAACTTTTTTATCTTAATATAAAAAATCGTGCAAGATGTAATACCACCAAAAAAGAAAACCATTAGAAATATTCCTTTACCAAAAGGGCGAGCGGGAATACACACCCCAGCAGTAAAGAAGTCTCGTAAAAAAAACCAGGAAGAACCAACTCCAAAGAAGACGGAAACAAAATCACAGAAACGACAAGTAGAAGCAGGGTCCGTACCCCCCCAATATGTTCAATCAGACAGAGGGGCAACTACGTGGAGAAAACGGGTTATGTGGGCAGCTCTTTTACTACTTGCACTCGTTATTTTTCTTGTTATTAATGCAATTTTCTCAGGAGCGACACTAAAAATAACTCCGAGACACGAAACAAAAACACTGGCAACAGCTTTTACTGCCAGTCGGATTGACGAAAATAGCGACGAGATTCCGTATCAAATAGTAGTGTTAAGCGCAGAGCAGAGACTTGAAGTTACTTCAACAGATACAGTAGAAGTAGAAAGAAAGGCTAGTGGTAGGATTGTTATATACAACAATTACAGCGCTGAGAATCAAATCCTTGTTGCAACAACACGCTTCGAGACGCCAGAAGGAAAAATTTACAGAATAAAAGATTCAATCACGGTTCCTGGAAAGTACACAGAGGACAGACAAACAATCCCTGGAAGTATCGAAGTGACAGTCTACGCTGACAAGGCAGGTGATGCGTACAACACCGATCCTACAGATTTTACCATACCGGGCTTTAAAGGAATGCCTCAATTTGATGGATTCTATGCTCGCTCAAAAACTCCCATAACCGGCGGGTTTGTCGGCAGGGAAGCTACTGCAAGTGAAGAAGATACTCGACAAGCAGAAGGTGAGCTTCAAGTCATCTTGCGAGACACATTGACAGAAGAGGCAAAACTTCAAATTCCTAATGACTATATATTTTTCCCAGATGCAGTAGCTATTGAGTATCGCAACATGGCCCCAGAGGTCGTCAGTACTGAAAAGATAAAAATTCGTATGGAGGCAACATTGTCGGGTGTTCTCTTTAATAAATCACGCCTAGAAACCGAGATACTAAAGCGACTCCTACCAAACGAGCAAAACATCTACATTGCAGACTTTAAACAACTATCATTTACTACTGACCAAATCGAGAAAATACTTCAGGAAGAAGGTGTTATTGAGTTCATTCTTTCTGGAGATGTTCCGATCGTTTGGGCAATTGACCAAGATGTCATAAAACAAAGTATAGCCGCTAAAAAAAGGTCTGCTATACAAGAATTAGTGTCTCAAAATACGTCAATTTCAAAAGCTGAAATAAAGCTTCAGCCATTTTGGAGAAGGTCATTTCCTAAAAAAACTAACGATATAGTGATCGAAATTACCGATCCGCTAGAAACTAACTTGACTAATTAACAAATAATTTGGTAAGATAGCACCCACATAGTTAATTTATGGATATAAGCACAAATCAGCAAAACGACGAGGTTAGCGGCACAGTCACGGAGACTTTGCCAAACACGATGTTTCGGGTCCAAATAGAAGGACGAGAGGGGGAAATGCTAACATACCTTTCAGGAAAAATGAGGATGCATCGAATTAAGGTTCTTGTCGGAGATACGGTTCAGATTAAAATTGATCCGTACGGAGGAAAAGGAAGAATAGTAAGACGTCTATAGTATGCGAGTAAAATCATCAGTTAAAAAACTTTGTGCAAAGTGCCAAACAGTACGACGTAAAGGATATGTTTACGTAATCTGTAAAAGTAACCCTCGCCACAAACAACGGCAAGGATAGTTTTTAATACTGCAAATATGAGAATTCAAGGAATAACAATACCAGATGAAAAGAGAATTGAGATTGGACTAACTGCCATTTATGGTGTTGGTCGTTCACGAGCTCTTAAGATTCTTGAGGAGGTTTCTGTTGATTTTGGAAAGAAATCTAAAGAATTAACTACTGACGAGGAGAACAAGATTCGAGAAGCAGTAGAACGCTTTAAAATTGAAGGTGATCTCCGAAGAGAGGTATCGGCAAACATCAAAAGACTCAAAGATATCGGTGCATACAGAGGAACTCGACATACTCGCAGACTACCAACTCGGGGTCAACGAACAAAAACTAACGCCCGAACACTCAAAGGCACAAAGAAGACTATGGGTACCGGACGAAGGAAGGTAGACAAGAAGTAGTTGCATTTTATTGTTTTTATGGTAGATTTAACTTTCTAAAGTAAATGGGTAAGAAGCGTATTGTTAAAAAAGGTGGGGCAGATTCAGAGGGATCTAAAAAAAGATCTCTTTCTTCTGCACCTAAGAAAAAAGTTGACTTCGGAACACTGTATGTTCAATCAACTTACAACAACACTAAAGTAGTCCTCACGGATAAAAAAGGTGGTGCGCTAGCCTGGTCTTCTAGTGGCTCTCTTGGTTTTAAAGGCGCAAAGAAGGGAACACCTTTTGCAGCTGCTAAAGTAGGGGAGGTTGTTGGTGATAAGGCAAAGTTGATGGGAATGAAAGAGGTGGAAGTTATCATCAAGGGCGTAGGATCTGGAAGAGAATCAGCTGTCCGAGGTTTCATTTCAAAGGGAATCAACTTGTCCGCAATTACAGACAAGACGCCCGTACCTCACAATGGACCGAAGCCGCCAAAACCACGACGAGTATAGAGATTACTTAACCTGACAATAGTTTATATTATGAAGATCGGACCAAAATACAAAATAGCAAGACGACTCGGTGCACCAATTTTTGAAAAAACTCAAACTCAAAAATTTGCATTATCTGAATCTAAGAAAGGAAAGTCAGGAGGACGAAATCAACGCCGACGTACAAAAACTCAGTACGGTATTCAAATGGCCGAAAAGCAAAAGGCTCGTTTTACCTATGGTGTCTCAGAACGTCAGTTTGGTAACTATGTCAAACAAGCTATGCAAGTTTCTGGAAAAAAGCCTTCTGAAGCCCTTTTTGAAGGACTTGAGCGTCGTGCAGATAACGTTATCTACCGTGTTGGATTTGCACCAACACGAACAGCTGCTCGACAGATGGTTTCCCACGGACACATCCTCGTAAACGGACGGAAAATAACTATTCCTTCATACAAACTCACAGATAACGATGTAATTTCTATTCGCGAGGGTAGTAAAGAAAAAAAGATCTTCGAAAATATCGACGAGAAAATAGCAGAACGCACTGAAAACAACTGGCTTTCAGTGGATGTAAAGAAAAAGACCGTTACTATACAGGGAGTGCCAACCCTGTCGGGGACAGATCTGCTTTTTGATCTCGATGTGGTAATTGAGTTTTATAGTCGTTAGTTTTTTATTTACTTATAAATTAGTAATAATTTTTATACATACTATGTCAGATTATTCAATCATGCTTCCATCAAAACCAAAGGTAAAAATGGAAGACAACTTTAAAGGGGTATACGAAATTGACGGTCTCTATCCCGGCTATGGACACACCCTTGGAAATTCATTACGAAGAATCATCCTCTCATCACTTCCAGGAGCAGCTATTACATCGGTAAAGATAAAGGGGGTTGATCACGAGTTTTCTGTACTAGATGGAATCAAAGAAGATGTTGTTACAATACTCATTCACCTTAAAAAGGTACGCATTCAAACAAACTCAGATGGGGCACAGACACTAAAGCTTAGCGTAAACAAAATAGGTGAAGTCACGGCAAGTGACATTGAAACTCCTGGAGATGTCGAAATTCTTAATCCCGATGTTGTGATCGCTACGATTACTGACAAGAACACTGAACTTTCTATGGAAATTACCGTAGATCGTGGCCTTGGATATGTTTCAAAAGAAGTGCTTCAAAAAGACAAGGTGGACGTTGGTACCATCTCTCTTGATGCAATTTTTACACCTATTCGTCGAGCAAGCTACGAAGTTGAAAATATGCGTGTTGGTGATCGAACAGACTTCAACAGACTACGAATATCAATCGAAACTGACGGTACCATTACACCAAAAGAAGCGCTCGAAAAATCTATTGCAACAATGATTCATCAACTCAAAGCGGTTATTGGTTTCCACGAAGAAGAACCTGTTGAGGTAGCTCCTGTAAAGGAAGCGGCTGCAATAGAGGAAGTTGAGGAGGACCACACAGAACACATGAAAACACGTGTTGAGTCTCTCGAACTCTCATCACGAACTCAGAATGCTCTTGCAAACGCAAACATTCGAACAGTTGGTGGTTTGGCTCGAAAAAAGGTCTCGGATCTTTTAGAAATAGACGGACTGGGAAATAAGGGGGTCAACGAGATAAAAGAGGAATTACAAAAATTTGAGATTACACTAAACGAGTAATTGTACAGAGGGACTTGATTTGAGTTAGAAAATCATATACGCTAGGTACCTAAACCCAATGAAGCATCATAAAGCAAAAAGAACACTAGGAAGAGACAAAGACGAGCGAAACGCCCTGCTTCGTTCGCTTGCCATTAGTCTCGTTGAGCACGGCAATATAAAAACAACTGAGGCTAAGGCTAAGGAGCTTCGACCGTATGTTGAAAAACTCGTTACTCACGGCAAAAAAGGGACACTTGCTGGACGACGACTTCTAGAGTCAAAAATAGGGAAGGTTAGTAGCAAGCGACTTTTCGATGAGATATCACCAAAATTCAAAGAACGAAACGGTGGATACACCCGCATCGTAAAACTTCCAATACGAAAAACTGACGCTGCTAAAATGGCGTATATTGAATTTGTTGACTAAATACTATGGAATATAAAATTGATGCAAAAGGAAAAAAGATAGGACGCGTTTCAACAGAAGCAGCTGTTTTACTTATGGGTAAAAACACTCCCGCATTTGCAAAAAATATCGCTCCAGATATAAAGGTGACTATCGAGAATGCCTCCAAGGTAATCTCGAGTGAAAAGAAGGCAAAAGAAAAAGTATATGTCTCATACACAGGATACCCGGGTGGACTACGAAAGCAGAAAATGGAAGATGTCGTAGCTAAAAAGGGAATTGCAGAGGTATTTCGACTTGCAGTATACGGTATGCTTCCCGCAAACCGACTACGGTCAAAACGTATGAAAAACTTAATCATAAACGAGTAAACCTATGCCAGATGTAAAGGAAAAAACAAAGAAAGATGAGAGGTACATTGAAGCGGTAGGCCGTCGAAAGACTTCTATTGCTCGAGTTAGAATAACACCAGCAAGTAAGGCAAGCGCTGTTGTTAATGACCTACCTATTTCAGAATACTTTGCAACAGAAACACTTGTTAAAACAGCTCAAGACCCACTTGTTAAGTCGGGACTTACAGAAAAATTTAAAATAACTGTTCTGTTAAGCGGAGGAGGTACTCGATCGCAAGCAGAAGCACTTCGACACGGACTAACGCGAGCACTCGTTAGTTACTCTCCAGAACTACGAAAAACACTCAAAAAATTTGGTTTTCTAAAACGAGATCCTCGAATGAAGGAGCGCCGAAAATTCGGACTCAAAAAAGCTCGGAAGGCTCCGCAGTGGTCAAAACGATAGTACGAGTTCTTTCTCATACTACAAATTACAATTTTTTCTATACTCTTGTTATGTACGTCACCAGAGTATTAATGTAATAAAAACTATGAAGGATTCTCAAAGAAACAAAAAAAGTGAGGAAAACCTATCTGAAGATGAAATTATATTTGACGATATGGAGCACTCCTCAGAGTCTCAAAAGAAAATAGCAAAGCTAAAAGAAAAGCTTGCGGTCTGTGAAGAGGAAAAAAACAGCTACCTTAATAACTGGCAACGCGCTCAGGCCGATTTTCTCAACCTTCGAAAAAAAGATGAGGAAATAAAAAATGATGCGATCAAGTACGCAAAACTTCCTTTACTCGAAGAGCTTGTACGAGTACTTGATAGTTTTGACATGGCTTTTTCAAACAAAGAAACTTGGGAAAATGCACCCAAGGAGTGGCGAACTGGAGTTGAATACATTTATTCTCAACTTCTCGATACTACTAAGGGACACGGTTTACTTAAAATTGATACCGATGGTCAAATCTTTGATCCAGCAAAGCACGAAGCTATTGAGGTTACCTCCGTGACAAAGAAAGAGGACGATCACAGAGTACTACGCGCGCTCCAGCCAGGGTATACTCTCCACGGTAAAGTGGTGCGTGCCGCAAAAGTAGTAGTTGGGCAATTTGAATCCGAAAAAACGGCTTAGTTAAGCGAATATATTCTATTGAGTCGACAAGTTTTTAGTGTTATAATAAGAATATCTTAATGCAAACGTATTGAGATATCAAAACTTTATTAGCTCTTCGGCTCGGAAATACTTACGCCTTCGGCACAACATTTCACTTACTGTGCATTGCTAATAAAATTATTCTTTTATCAATAATGTACATAATATAAATATTGATATGGCAAAAATCATTGGAATCGATTTAGGAACAACAAACTCTGCAGTGGCATACATGGAAGCCGGCAGTCCAAAAATTATAGAAAATAGCGAAGGGAACCGAACAACTCCTTCAGTTATTGCTGTCTCAAAAACAGGAGAACGAATGGTTGGTGCGCTCGCAAAAAGACAAGCAGTAACCAATCCAAGTAATACCATCTACGGCATCAAGCGTTTTATTGGTCACACTTTTTCAGATAAAGTAGTACAGAAAGATAAACAAATTGTGTCGTACCAAGTCGAGGAAGGGGACCAGGGCGGCGTAAAGGTAAAGATGGGCGAGAAGTCATACCGTCCTGAAGAAATTTCAGCGATGATTCTTTCAAAGATAAAAGCTGATGCTGAAAATTACCTTGGTGACAAAGTTACTGAAGCAGTTATTACTGTTCCAGCATATTTCAATGACTCTCAAAGAAAAGCGACCCAAGCAGCAGGAAAGATTGCTGGGTTGGATGTAAAACGAATCATCAATGAGCCGACAGCAGCTGCTCTCGCATACGGTTTTAATAAAAAGAAAAACGAAAAAATTGTTGTATACGACTTTGGAGGTGGTACTTTTGACGTTTCTGTGCTTGAAGTTGGAGATGACGAACAGGAGTCAACTATTGAGGTGAAGTCAACTGACGGTGACTCTCATATGGGAGGACGCGACATTGATCAAAAAATTATAAACTGGATTGCTGACGAATTTAAAAAAGAATCAGGTATTGATGTACGTAAAGATCCCTTAGCACTGCAGAGACTTGATGAGGCAGCTGAAAAAGCGAAACACGAACTCTCAACAGCAACAGAGTCTGAGATCAATATCCCATTTATTACTTCAGATCAAAATGGACCTCGACACCTCCTTCTTAAACTTACTCGAGCAAAACTAGAAGAACTTGCCTCTGAGTTTATAGAGCGTTCAGTTGAGATTACTAAACGAGCAATGGAAGCTTCTCCTTTCAAAACAAGCGAAATTGATGAAATTATTCTTGTTGGTGGGCAAACACGAATGCCAGCAATCGTAGCTGCGGTTAAAAATCTATTTGGAAAAGAACCGAACAAATCAATTAACCCAGACGAGGTGGTAGCACTTGGTGCAGCGATCCAGGGAGGAGTTATCTCAGGTGATGTTAAAGACGTGCTTCTTCTTGATGTAACTCCACTCTCACTTGGTATTGAAACCATGGGAGGAGTGGCAACAAAACTTATTGAAAAAAACACCACAATTCCAGCATCTCGATCTCAAGTATTTTCAACAGCAGCTGATAATCAAACTTCAGTTGAAATACACATCGTACAAGGTGAACGACCAATGGCTTCTGATAATAAAAGTCTCGGTAAGTTTATCCTTGATGGAATAGCTCCAGCTCCACGAGGAATGCCTCAAGTAGAGGTCACCTTCGACATAGACCGTGACGGAGTTCTTAATGTTAAAGCAACCGACAAAGCTACAAGTAAAGTGCAGTCTGTTCGAATTGAAGCAAGTTCAGGACTCTCAGACGAAGATATTGAAAAAATGAGAAAAGATGCAGAAGTACATAGTGAAGAAGATAAAAAGAAGAAGGAGCTTGTTGAGATAAAAAATACTGCTGAACAAACACTCTATACTGCTGAGAAAGCTTTGAAAGACAACGCAGATAAAATACCGGCGGAGATAAAGACAGCTGTTGAAGAGAGTGTTGCATCTCTTAATGAAGTTAAAAATGGAGATGATCAAGAAAAAATAACAACAGCAACATCACAACTTCAAACAGAAATATCAAAGATCGGTGAGCACATCTCAAAAACAACAAGCGAAGATCCGAAAGAGGGAGCTGAGACACCAGAGAGCCCGGTTCGTGATGCGGAGTACGAAGAGAAGAAAGATGACGACAAAAAAGAAGAGGATACTAAGGGATAATTAACTTACAGTGCGTGACACCTAAGTATCACGCTACAGACTATGGCAAAAGACTACTACAAAACCTTGGGCGTAGAAAAAAATGCTTCTAATGAAGACATTAAAAAGGCATTTCGAAAACTTGCTCATAAGTATCACCCAGATAAAAAAGAAGGGGATGAAAATAAGTTTAAGGAAGTAAATGAAGCTTACGGCATACTTTCTGACGAGAAAAAAAGAGCTGAGTATGACTCTTACGGACAGACATTTGGTGCCGGTAATGGAAATCCTTACGGGCAAGGTGGCTTTGATTTTTCACAACAAGGTTTTCAAGACTTTGACTTAGGAGATATTTTTGGTGATTTTTTTGGAGGAGGAGGTAGAAGGAAACAACGACGCGGGCACGATATCTCGATTGACATCGAGCTTGCTTTTGAAGAAGCGGTCTTTGGAACAGAACGTAAAATACTCCTAACTAAAACAAGCGTCTGTGAAAAATGTTCAGGTACCGGCGCAGAACCAAAATCAAAACTAAAAACTTGTGAGAAATGTAACGGCAAGGGACAGATGCGTGAGGTAAAGCAAACAATACTTGGTTCATTTTCTACTGTTCGCGTATGTGACACCTGTCACGGAAAGGGACAAGTACCTGAAGTAAAATGTAGCACTTGTAGCGGATTAGGAACAGAACGCCGACAAGTAGAGATACCAGTCCACATTCCAGCCGGAATCAATAACGGAGAAATGATTCGACTCAGCGGGAAGGGGGAGGCTATAAGTGGTGGAGAATCGGGTGACTTATATATAAAAATTCACGTTAAAACACACTCTACATTTAAAAAACAAGGAAACAACTTAATAATGGACTTAGGTGTGAAGTTGACTGATGCCCTACTTGGAGCAACATATGCAGTCACAACACTTAACGGTGATATCTCTGTCAAAATCCCAGCAGGAGTATCCCATCAAGAAGTGCTGCGAGTTAAAGGAAAAGGGGTTCCGCTAGATACTTCTAAGAGAGGGGATCTCCTACTAACGGTGAAAATCGAGCTTCCTAAAAAACTCTCTCGCAAGGCTAAAAAAATTATCGAGGACTTAAAAAATGAAGGGGTATAATACCCCTTCATTTTGTTGACATATCTACCCCAGAGGCGTAGGCTTTATACGGGGTAGCATATTTCTATAGGGATTTTAGAAAAGAAAAGGATTTCACATGTCCAACACTTCACTTCACCATGCTAATCAGCAAGACAAACCGGGAAGAAGGGCACACGAGAAAAACCTGGCACGAAAGGATGTTATTAGGGCAATGTGGGACGAGTATCTGTCTGGCGAAGACCGTTCGGTTATCCGCGACAGTGACAGTTTCTCAGCTGCAACCTGTGAGTTCGACATACTCTTGAGAATTGGCGATATCTCGACGCGTCATTAGTCTCTCTAGTTAAATCCACACAACCAGTCACCTTACCCCATGACTGGTTTTTTTTATTAGAAGTGTTGTATTTTATGTGATATATTGTACCCTATAGACATACTCGTCATAACTTAATATGGATACTTCTACAATAAATTTTGGTGAACACCTCACTATTGATGGTTACAATGGTGACCACGACAAACTTAACGACAAAAACTTGGTACTCCACTGCCTTAATGAGTTACCAGAAAAACTCGGTATGGATAAACTCTCCGAACCGGTTGTGTACTTTGCTGAAGGTAATAACCTAAAAGATCCGGGTGGCTGGAGTGGAGTTGTCATTATTCTAGAAAGCCATATCAGTATCCACACTTTTCCAGGTAGAAAGTTTATCAGTGCCGATGTATACACCTGTAAAAACGGAATGGATACAGAATTTATCTTGTCATATTTCAGAGAAAAATTTAACCTACAAGACATTGAGAGCCACCTCATTAAACGAGGCACCCGTTATCCTGCCAATCAATTAACCTAACAAATAACACCCCTCTGACTATATAGCCAGAGGGGTGTTTGTTTTTTACTCCTTTACTTTTTGTTTTTTACTTTGGACTCGAGGTTTTATATGCATCACTGGTGATACATCCAGGCCAATATTACTTCCTCTTGAATTGATATACCATTCATACGCAAACCGATGCGCATTTGCCGTAGTACGTACCCTTTCTCTATCGAACCTTGATACGTTTATATTTTCACAAAAACGTAATTCTGGCCCTGTAATCCATGTTCCATATAGCACTGCACCGACTGTCTCTGTGACCCTACGCCTGCCGTCAAGGTAGTGCTCGGCGTAATCAGCGGATACGGCCAATTCTTCATTGTCTATCCACCCTAACGGAACATAGGCGTCTAACAGGGTAAGGTGCGTATACGTAGTAGTATCTTTCAGTGCATCAGCCACAGCACTCGCAAACCACGATCCTGCACTATGAGCAACAATGTGCACCAAATCGTATTCTTCCATGAGGTTGTGTTTTTCAACATACTCCCCACCAAGTTCATAGGCATTTGAGGCAGCTTGTGCAGGTCCGATTCTCATCTCTTTCATAAATCCGCTCTTATCAGACCAGTCTACAGAAACAACCGACCAGTCCATATACCTATCTGGATTCTGCTTAAGGTGATGCTTAAACTTTATTCCAAGCTTCGTACACCACGCCTCTGGATTTGATTTCCATCCATGGACAAGCAGTACCAGTCCCTTTTTACGCTCCAACACAGGAGCATCATCAGGGTCAGGCACAGTGGTTTTGGCTGCTGGCAAATTCTTTGGAGAAATAAGGACACCAACACGTCGTCCTCCAACACTTCTCACTCCCACAAACTGATTACGATTATTCAGTCCGTACAGTGAGCGAGCAGGATAACCATTACCTTTTCGTTCGACAAAATCATTTATCCTCTTCAGACCAATGTTTGGAAAAAACACAAGGCCAGTAGCCCCGTATCCAGACGTCTCACCAACTGCAACAAGTGAGTCATTTACGTCAAAGAAGACTTGCCTCATCTTGCCATAACTGCGAGCCTCATCTGGTGTTGCGATAATGGGACCGGCCGGATACGCCGCTGTTGAGCGACCGACAGCAACTCCATTTTCATTTAGGGCATGCAGCTCAGGCTCAACCTCAAAAAGTGAACCTCTGCTAGATAACGCCACCTTAAACTCAGTCCATTTTCTATCATCAAATATATACCAAACCCTATCTTGTGATCGGTATTTTTTTGCTGATATGAGTACCTGCCCCTTATCATTGATAGCGACACACTCAGACACAGTGCCGACAGGCGTTCTTGTAAACACAACCACCGTGTCCGTACTAACGACAAAACCATATCTACTATTTCCTCTACTCTCTACATAACCAACAATCTGCCTAAAGTTATTTACACCAAGCGCATGACTTGATTGGTATTCTTTTACTGGATGTATGTCACGCATCTTGCCATCAATAACCATAAAAGCATGAGTGTCTACGTCGCCTGAAATTTCTGACGATCCAACAAAGTCGCCACAGTCATTGCCGTCAGCTACATATGCATTACTGCCACCAAGTGTCCCATACACCTGCACCTCTCCATCAGAAAATACTACTGGACGAATCCATTCTTCATCCGGACCCGGAGGATTTGGCAACAGTCCACGTGATGGTTTATAATTTGTTACTGTTTTTCGATCATTACCACGATAGGTAATATTTCCAAACGCTACTCCAAACTCATTGATCTCCACAAGATTCGATGATGATTCTGGCAGTGTCGGTAAATCACGCCACGTATATTCAACATCTCCTGCCAAGACCTGAGAAGAAAAAAGACTAGCGACCAGTACGCAAACAAACAACCTCATAACGCACACTTTCAAAAAATAAAAAACTATCAAGAAACCTCTATGCGTACCGTAGTATAAAATACACAGATAGGCAACCCTGCATATCATATCAGGGATACCTTTGTAAGAAAGGTACTTTCTGCTACTATTGACCGTATGGAAAAAGATAGAAAAATACTTGTTTCAGGGGTAAAGCCAACAGGTAGACCTCATATCGGAAACTACTTTGGAGCAATGCGACAGTTTGTCACGCTACAAGATGAGTACCAATCATATATTTTTATCGCTGATCTACACGCGCTCAATCAGATAAAAGACGCTGAAACTCTCCGACACAATACCGTCAATCTCATACTTGATTATCTCGCCATTGGCCTTGATCCACAAAAAGTAACATTTTTCAAACAATCAGACGTACTGGCACATACACAGCTCTGTTGGATCTTCAACACAATTACGACAATGCCGTACCTAATGCGAGCTCACGCATACAAAGACGCAACAGCAAAGGGGGAGGAGATAAATGTCGGCACATTCGACTACCCAATGCTAATGGCCGCTGATATTCTTCTCTACAATGCTGATGTAGTTCCGGTAGGACGTGACCAAAAACAACATATTGAATTTACTCGAGATACAGCAGAAAAATTTAATACGACCTATGGAAATACATTTAAACTTCCTGAAGCACTCATTATCGAAGAAGTAGAAACAGTTCCAGGAACTGACGGCAGAAAAATGAGCAAGAGCTATAACAACACTATCGAACTTTTTGCTACCGACGAGGAAATTGAGAAGGCGGTAATGAGTATCCCGACAGACTCAAGGGGTGTAGACGAGTCAAAAGATCTGAATACTTCTCACCTCTATTCAATACACAAACTCCTCCTTGACGATACAGCTCGTGAAAAACTATCCCAAAGCTACAAAAATGGAGGTACTGGCTACAAAACATTAAAAGAAATGCTCATTAACGATTTAAAGAAATTTATTGGTCCGCTAAGAAAGAACAGAGCGGAACTCGAACAGAATAAAAAGGTTGCGCTCGATATGCTTACACTCGGAGCAGATGTCGCAAACGAAAAAGCGAATAAAACTCTTTCAGATGTACAGCAAAAAATAGGATTAACATTTTTATAACAACCCATGCAAGAACGCACAGACATACAAAACATACAAAAGCACGTGGACACAGAGATCACCATAGCTGGCTGGGTTGATGTTCGCAGAGACCACGGTAAGCTTATCTTTATCGACTTACGAGATGCCACAGGAAAAGTACAAATGGTTGTACTTCCAAACCACAAAGAAGCTCACGAGACAGCAAACCAACTTCGATCTGAATGGGTAATAAAAGTAGTTGGTAAGGTAAACAAACGACCCGAGAAAATGGTCAATAAAGATGAAGCGAATGGTGAAGTTGAAATTGAAGTGCTTTCAATCGAAATCTTAAATGAATCTCAAACACCACCAATTGACATTACTACTGACGGAAAAGAGACAGGGGAGGAATCACGCCTAACCTACCGATATGTAGATCTTAAACGTGCCCGAATGCAAAAAAACATTCGAACACGTCACAAGGTTGTCAAACTAATTCGAGATCATCTCGATGAGCATAATTTTGTCGAAATCGAAACACCGATACTTACAAAATCAACACCTGAGGGTGCTCGGGACTATGTGGTACCCTCACGACTGGAAAATAGAAAATTCTATGCACTTCCACAATCCCCACAACAATACAAGCAACTTTTAATGGTTTCAGGCTTTGAAAAATACTTCCAAATTGCTCGATGCTTCAGAGATGAGGACACGCGCGCAGATCGCCAACCAGAATTCACACAGATGGATATGGAGATGAGTTTTGTTGATCGAGAAGCAGTAATGCGAATAAGTGAAGAACTTCTTATTAAAGTTATCACTCAACTTTTCCCAGAGAAAAAAATACAAACTACCCCGTTTCCAACTATTACCTACAAAGACGCTATGGAACAATACGGCACAGACCGTCCAGATATGCGTACCGACAAAAACGATCCGAACTTGCTCGCATTTTGTTGGGTAATAGATTTTCCCTTCTTCGAAAAAACTGACGAAGGAAACTGGACATTTACTCACAATCCATTTTCTGCGCCTAAATCAGAGCACACAGACCTACTTATAAAGAAAGAATCTGTCGAAGCAATTTTAACTACCCAATACGATATTGCACTCAACGGCTTCGAGATTGGTGGCGGAAGTATTCGAAACCACAAACCAGAAGCACTAAAAAAGGTATTTGAAATTATGGGATACTCAGAAGAGCGTATCGAGTCAAACTTCTCCCATATGCTTGAAGCACTATCTTACGGAGCTCCTCCGCACGGCGGAATTGCCTGGGGACTCGATCGACTAATGGCGACTCTAATGAACGAGACATCAATACGAGAAGTAATTGCTTTTGCAAAAACAGGAGAGGGAAGAGACTTAATGATGAAAGCACCATCGTCTATCGAAGATCGTCAGCTCAAAGAGCTTGGCATTAGTAGTATACAAAAAAAGTAAGGAGTGCTAGTGATAAATTAAATATAAACAGTTAAAATAAAGAGTATTTACTCCAGGGCTTTGCCCTGGACCCAGAGGAATTCGCTTCGCTCATTCTTTGACCCCGCAGCAGAGCTGCGAGATATTCTTTGTTTCCTGCACTTCGCTCGGAAATGGAAAAGCTTGCTTTTACATTTCACTCGCTACGTTTGGAAATAAAAATCTCTCATTCTGTGAACGAGAGATTTTTTAAAAGGTGCCCTTAAATCCTATGCAACGGTACTACATATAAACTTTTTGAGAATACCTATTCATGGTATTCTTATAGAGTGACTTCATACACAGTAAAAACTGAAATCTTTGAAGGACCACTCGACCTTCTACTACAGCTGATAGAAAAGAGGAAACTTTTTATCAATGACATATCACTGTCACAGGTTGCCGATGACTACATCGCCTACTTACAGCAAGCTGAAACATTCCCTGTAGATGAAAGTGCAGATTTTATTGTTATTGCCTCAACACTACTTTTAATAAAGTCAAAATCACTACTACCAAAGATTGAACTATCTGAAGAAGAAACCGGTAGCATAGAAGACCTTGAACATCGACTCAAGGAGTACCAAAAAATAAAAAAGCTCTCTGTACACATTGATCAACTCTTTGGTTCTACAGTATTATTTTCTAAAAATAAACGAAGTCAGCACACAACTGTGTTTTCTCCAACAGCAGAAATAGAACCTCGTTCATTATTAGAAATTGCTGAAAGACTAATCACACAACTACCGGTTAAAGAAATTAAACCGAAAGTAACGGTACAAAAAGTAATTAGCCTTGAAGAAATGATTGAAGGATTAACAAAAAGAATCCAATCAGGATTGCGTATGAGCTTTAGCGATTTTTCAAAAAAAGGAAAAGCTGAAAAAGTAAATGTCATCGTTAGCTTTCTAGCGGTTCTCGAGCTCGTAAAGCAAGGACTGATACAAGTTCGACAAAATAACCCGACTGAGGATATCGAGATTGAGACGTCAAACATCACAATACCGCACTACAACTAGATACTTTATTATGGACATTACTAAAAAAATAGAAGCACTGCTTTTTTATAAAAACGAACCAGTGAGCATATCACACCTGGCAACAACACTGACTGTTTCTGAAGAAGAAATCTCAGACGCACTCAAACAACTCTCTACATCATTGACAGGACACGGGATTTGTTTGATACAAAATGGTAGTGAAGTAATGCTGGCAACAACACCAGACGTTAGTGAACTCATTGAAGCATACACAAAAGAGGAACTATCCAAAGATCTCGGAAAAGCTGGGTTAGAAACACTGACAATTATCTTATACAAAGGACCAGTAAGTAGGCGCGACGTTGATTACATTCGTGGTGTAAACTCTAACTTTATCCTCCGAAACTTACTGGTTCGTGGCCTTATTGAACGCGTAGAAAAAACAGAAGGGGAGAGGGGATACCTTTACCAACCCACCTTTGAACTTCTGCAATATATGGGGATAAAAAATTGTAAAGAATTACCTGAATTCGAAAGTGTTACAAACAATATCGATACTGCACTATCTGCCATAGAAGAAAGTGATAAACAAGGTAGTATATAGTAATATGGATCGGAATATTTTTTTTACAAATAAAGAAAAGAGAGTTGCTACTGTTACAGCTGTTGTTTTCACATCAATCGTTTTCACCGGCATCTTTGGTATTTTTAAAAGCGACACTAAATTTCTCAAACACCAGACAGCATCACCTATAACGTCTGAAGCAAAAGTTGAGGTTCCTGAAAAAGAATTTCCAAACACTACCCTTGAAGCTAGAGCGGCTGTTGTATGGGACGTACAAAATAAAAAAGTGTTATTTGAAAAAAATAGTAACGAACCACTTCCACTAGCTTCACTAACGAAAGTTATGTCAGCCATCGTTGCATCAGCCATAGTACCGGATTCTACAATTATTTCTATAGACGCAAACTCTCTACGGGAAGAAGGGGATACTGGTCTTTACCTGGATGAAAAATGGAAACTACGAGACTTATTAGACTTCAGCCTACTGACCTCATCAAACGACGGTATGCGAGCAATTGCGTCTACAGCAGGAGCAAGTTACAGCTCAACAACACAACAAGAAGGATGGGGTGTATTTATTAAGGCAATGAATGAAAAGGCAAAAGAGCTAGGACTTAGCAATACTGAGTTCTATAATGAAAGTGGTTTGGATGTAAATACAGAGGTAAGTGGTGGATACGGATCAGCTCTTGATACTGCATTACTATTTGATCATATTATCCGTACTGATCCGAGCATTATTGAAGCAACAAAGTATGCAACACTACCCTTAACATCCCTTGACGGACTCAATCACACTGCACAAAATACCAACAAAGTAGCTTTCGATATTCCCGGCTTGATTGCCTCAAAAACCGGCTACACTATTCTTGCTGGAGGAAACCTTGTTATTGTTTTCAATCCAGGATTAAATAGACCAATCGTCATATCAGTCCTCGGGTCCTCATTTGAAGGTCGCTTTACTGACACACTCGCACTAGTAGAGGCAACGATGAACTATCTACGTGACGACGATCCGGAAACGCAAACAGTAGCTGAAAATAAACAATAGTTATGATTATAGATTTTGTAAAAATTATTACACCGGCAGTCATTGCTTTTGCTGTTGGTATTGCCATAACACCACTTTTAACTGAATTTTTATATAAAAATAAAATGTGGAAGAAAAAAGCGGGTAAAACGGCGTACGATGGAAATGAGGCTGTCGTATTCAACTCGCTCCACAAAGAAAAGGAGATTGGCACTCCACGTATGGGAGGTATTGTAATTTGGGCATCGGCAGTCATTACAATGATTGGCATTTGGATTCTGGCTACTATTTTTAAAGATTACGATATTATTACAAAAATAGATTTTGTAAGCCGAAGTCAGACCTGGATTCCACTAGCCACACTCATCACAGGTGCACTTATTGGACTTATTGATGACTATGCTGAAATACGTGGAAATACCACCCATTTTGCAGGTGGGCTATCTCTTAAAAAAAGGCTGGCGGTTGTTGGAACTATGGGACTGTTATGCGGTTGGTGGTTTTATGACAAGTTAGACGTTACCTCAATCGGTCTACCGGGAGGGTATCTACTTGAAATAGGCTGGCTGATTATTCCACTTTTTGTCATCACAATACTTGGTGTCTATTCAAGCGGTGTAATTGATGGACTAGATGGTCTGGCAGGTGGTATTTTTTCAACAATATTTGCATCCTACGCAATCATTGCCTACTCGCTCAATCAAGTAAACTTAGCGGCATTTTGTACGCTCATTGTCGGTGCAACACTAGCCTTTCTTTGGTTTAATATACCACCGGCACGTTTTTATATGTCTGAGACTGGCACAATGGCCCTCACTGTGACGTTGACGGTAGTTGTCTTTATGACAGACTCGCTCGGCGGGGGATACGGACTACTCGTACTTCCGGTTGTTGCATTACCACTTGTTATTACCTCTACTTCTGTTGTACTCCAACTCCTCTCAAAGAAATTTCGAGGTGGTAAAAAAATATTTAAAGTAGCTCCTATTCACCATCATTTTGAAGCAATCGGCTGGCCCGCTTACAAAGTAACAATGCGATTTTGGGTTATTGGTGTTGTTTCAGCTCTTCTCGGTATTATTTTTGCCTTAATCGCCTAGTCACTGGTATCATATACAACTAAATGGCACGCAAAGAAGTCGACAAACCTTTTTTAATTAGTGTAATAATCCTTATCGTGGCAGGTTTTTTTGTATTTGTATCAGCCTCAATGGGACTACTAGCACGCGAACACGGAGTTGAGTTTAAAGACGTCCTATTTAATCAAACCGTTCTGGGTTTAATCGGTGGTACCGTCGCACTACTTATTACCTCTCACATACACTACCGATTTTGGAGAAAATACTCTCTTCTGATTTTTGGTCTGGCTCTTTTAATGACTCTTCTTGTTTTTATTCCGGGTGTCGGTTTCGAACACGGGGGAGCGCGACGATGGATCGATTTAGGAGTAGTGACATTTCAGCCATCTGAATTCTTAAAATTTGCTTTTATTATTTATTTTTCTGCTTGGCTATCTGGAATGAAACGCAAAGTAGATACATTTAAATTTGGTCTCATTCCATTTAGCATTCTCCTTGCTGTCACGAGCTTCGTACTTCTCCTACAACCAGACACAGACACACTAGCAGTTATATTTTTTGCAGGACTCGCTATTTTCATAACAGCCGGTGCGAAGTGGTGGCACGCACTTGTTTTACTCGCAGCTTCTTTTGCAGGACTTGCTGGTGTCGCCTTGCTTCGACCATACATCAGAGAGCGTCTTCTGACTTTTCTAGACCCAACACAGGATCCACTAGGAGCAGGCTACCAAATACAACAGTCTCTCATTGCAATTGGCTCAGGCGGCTGGTTTGGTAGAGGTTTTGGACAAAGTATACAAAAATTTGACTACCTACCGGAACCAATAGGTGACTCGATCTTCGCTGTAATGGCTGAAGAGTTTGGCTTTATCGGAGGCCTCGCCCTAATTGGCCTTTTTGTATTTTTTACGTTTCGAGGATTACGTATTGCAATTACCGCACCCGATGTCTTTTCTAGACTGTTGGTTGTGGGAATTGTTATACTCATAGTAGCTCAATCGTTTGTAAATATTGGAGCAATGCTAGGAGTTCTTCCACTTAGCGGGATTCCTCTTGTTTTTGTAAGTCACGGAGGATCTGCCTTGTTCATCACCTTGGCAGAAATTGGAATCATACTCAACATTTCAAAATACTGTAAAAAACGAGCGTAACAAATAACTAATCACGATTAATGAAAATTATACTTACAGGAGGTGGCACAGGAGGACATTTTTATCCCCTCATTGCTGTTGCAGAAGCATTAAATGACATAAAACGCGAACAAAAAATTGTTGGTATGGAATTATATTTTATGTCGACAACTCCGTACAATGAAGGAACTCTTTACGACAACAACCTTACCTATCGACAAGTTCGAACAGGGAAGCTGCGCCGCTACTTTTCGCTACTTAATTTTATTGACGTATTTAAAACAATATCCGGATCTATACGAGCACTGTGGGATGTATTTACTATTTATCCAGATGTAGTCTTTGGTAAAGGAGGATATGCTAGTTTTCCAGCACTTCTTGCAGCTAGGATTTTGCGTATCCCCGTTGTTATCCACGAGTCTGACACTGTCCCGGGGCGAGTAAATAAATGGGCTGGTAAATTCGCGCAACGAATTGCTATTTCTTTCCCAGAAGCGGCCCAGCACTTTCCTAAGGACAAAACAGCATTTACTGGTGCTCCGGTCAGAAAAAAGATTATCGAGTCAATGAGTCAGCAACAAGCCTCTGCTGATACAGATAGGCCACTCCTACTTATCCTTGGGGGATCGCAAGGATCAACACTGATCAATGACTCAATAATCGACACTCTTCCAAAACTACTAGAGAAGTTTACTATCATACACCAAACAGGAGATGCACACATACAAGAAGTAACAACTAATGCAGGCTTCGTACTACAAGGAAAAGAGAATCTTGCAAGTAATTACAAACCAGTGCCATATATGAGTGCTAACGAACTCAATGAAGCGGCACTAAAATCATCAATTATCATTTCTCGTGCCGGGGCAAGTACCATTTCAGAGATAGGGCAGTGGTGCAAACCAAGTATCCTTATTCCAATTACTGATTCAAATGGGGACCACCAACGACAAAATGCTTTTTCCTTTGCACGCACAAGTGCCGCTGTTGTTATTGAAGAAAAAAACCTTACACCAAATATTATCATCTCCGAAATAACCAGACTGATTGAGAACCCAGATATTAGAGCAAATATGGGTGCGGCCGCTCACAAGACAGTGCACCCTGATGCTGCTCGAAAAATTGCTGAAGAGATTACTCGTATTGCAAAGTCTCATGAGTAATTCCAAGCAACACATAGTTACTCGATTTGCACCGTCCCCCACAGGGCTCTTTCATGTTGGAAGTTATCGGACTGCTCTTTTTAATTATCTCTTCGCAAAAAAACATAACGGTAAACTCATCTTACGTATCGAAGATACCGACAAAGAACGCTCGAAAAAAGAATTTGAAGAAAATATTTATGAAAGTTTTAAGTGGCTTGGTATCACCTTTAACGAAACCTATCGCCAATCTGAGCAAATAGCATCCCACACAAAACACCTCAAACAACTCATCGCTGATGGTTATGCCTACATATCGAAAGAAGAGATTGTAAAAGAAGGTGGGCGATCAGAAGTAATTCGTTTCAAGAACCCAAACACGACAATTACTTTTACAGATTTAATCCGTGGTGACATTTCTTTCGACACAACCGACCTTGGAGATTTTGTCATTGCTAAAAGTATTGAAGAACCCCTCTTTCACCTGGCTGTCGTGGTAGACGACTATGAAGAGGGTGTGACGCATATCATTCGTGGAGAAGACCATATTTCTAATACCCCTCGACAAATCCTCATCAGGAGGGCACTAGGAGCTCCAGAGGCTATATATGCCCACATCCCGCTCGTATTAGCACCGGATAGGTCAAAACTATCTAAACGTCACGGAGCAAAGCCAGTAACTGAATACAAAGAGAGGGGATTCTTCCCAGAGGCTGTACTAAACTATATGGCGCTCCTGGGCTGGAATCCGGGAACAGGTCAAGAAATATTCAGTTTAGCTGAGCTTGTTGAGGTATTTGATATTTCTAAAGTCCAAAAAGGCGGCGCAATTTTTAGTGAAGAAAAACTTCGTTGGTTTAATAGGGAACACCTTAGAAAACTTCCACTAAATGAAATAAAAACGGAGATTCTTTCTCAAATAAAAAACAATACAGAAATTATTAAAAACAACTGGACAATTGAAAATGACGTATTTGATCGTCTACTTCCAATTATCGAAGAGCGTATCTATACACTACATGATGTTGATACCCTTATTAACGAAGGAGATTTTGATTACGTCTTTACACAACCAGAATACGATATTAAAAAAATTCACTGGAAAAAAGAAGAGGACCTTACAAATACCACACACTATCTCTCTGAAATAGTAACAAAACTCAATACCATCAACAGTCAATCATTCACCCAAACAGCCATTAAAGAGGCGCTATGGAGTTTTGCTGAAGAAAAAGGGAAGGGGAATGTTTTATGGCCTATGAGATACGCACTATCTGGCAAAGATCGGTCTCCAGACCCCTTTCAACTAGCTGAGTTACTCGGAAAAGACGAGACCCTACAGCGACTACAGAAAGCGATACAATCCTTGTGATATACTAGTAACGTATGTTGCGCACAACGACGATACTTTCAGTTATACTTACTGGCTTATTTCTTGTAAGCCAGCCTCTTTTTGCTACTTCTCAGGTTGATGAATTAAAAGAAAAAATTAACGATAGAAGCGATAAGATTCAAGAGCTCGAACGTGAAATCGCAAAAATTCAAAAAGAAGCTGACGTGGTTTCAAAAGAAAAAGTAACTCTACAAACAGCCGTTTCTGGACTAGAAATATCAGAAAAAAACATATCGACGCAGATAAAAACAACAGTAGTTAAAATCGACAAAACAGACCTCACAATCTCTCAACTTTCAAATGAAATAGAAAAAAAGGAACAAGAGATCGATATTCAACGAAAAGCCCTCGCTGAAACACTTCGTCGAGTAAATGAAAAAACTAGTCGGTCACTACTTGAATCTCTACTTGCATACGAAAATATTTCTGATTGGTGGAATGAGGTAGAAACAATTGAACAGTTCCAGGCGTCCGTACAAAAAAATATGGCCGAACTACGTGGACTAAAAGAAGAGATGAGTAGTCGAGTTAAGAAGGAAGAGGAAGAACGTTACAGTCTCTCAAGTCTTCAAAGAGAACTCTCAAGTCAACACGACGCTGTAGCTGAAACAAAAGCAGCTAAAGCACGCCTGCTAACCGAAACAAAAAGTAAAGAAGAAAACTACCGCCTCCTTATTGCCAACCTTCAGAAAATGAAAGAACAGTTCCAAGAAGAACTCTTTCGGTTTGAGTCACAACTCCAGATTGCAATTGACCCGTCAAAATTACCGTCCGTTGGAAAGGGTGTACTTCAGTGGCCACTTGATAACATTTTCATAACCCAAAACTTTGGAAAGACCTCAGCTTCTGGTAGACTATATTCTTCAGGAACGCATAACGGCGTTGACTTTCGTGCAGCACAAGGAACATCAGTAAAAAGTGCAGCTGACGGAGTTGTACAAGCAACTGGCAACACTGATGAACAAAAGACCTGCTACTCATACGGACGATGGATACTTATTAAACACAACAACGGACTGTCGACACTCTACGCACACCTATCCGGCTCAGCAGTTTCTGCTGGGCAAGTAGTTCAACGAGGTCAAGTGATCGGATCTTCTGGTGGTACTCCAGGAACATTCGGATCAGGCTACTCAACTGGCCCACACCTGCACTTCACAGTATACGCATCTGAAGGTGTACGTATACAACAGTACGTAAGTAGCATTAATTGTAAAAATACAACTATTCCTCTCGCTGACCAGAAAGCCTATCTTGATCCACTTTTATACTTATAAAATGAAATCCCTTAATCCACGACATACACAAAGAGGTCTTGTCCGTCAGATAATTTTAATTATCGTCTTCCTTATGATACTTGCGTATTTTGGATTTGATTTAAAAAGTTTTTTCCAAAAACAAGAAGTGAAAGACTTTATACTGAACGTACTGATGATAGTTCCTTTTGTGTGGAATGAATACATACTGCCTGTACTACACTTCCTGTGGTACGACATCACCATAGGCATTATCTGGAACTTTATGGTATATATTTACGAGGTACTGGAAGGCTTTATACAAAGCAACACCTAACCTTCTCGTGCGTAAGTTTTAAACGATTTATGAAAATAGGAAAGAAAATACTCTTCATTACACTACTACCAGTATTTGGATTTTTATATTTATTCTTATATACAGTTGGTCCGTGGTGGGAAAGTTTACTTGATTAAAATATCCTACACACAGGAGAAAGGCCTGCCGTTTTAACGGCAGGCCTTTTATGTTGGGTTGCAAGTTAGTCGCTCGCTTCACGTTGTGCACGCATCGCATTCTCGACGAGCTGACGTGCACCGGCGCGATTGGCAGCCATAGCTGCAGGCGGATCCTGCACAACACCACTGTTATCAGTGATACTTTGAAGCAGGTCTGCATCATCGGTTGCTGCCGGAATATTGTCGACAACTGTGCCTGCCAAGTTAACAGCACCCCGCACCTGTTGCAGATCAGCAACCGGCAACCCGACACTGCGGCCCACCTGCCCGATGAAGCCCGAACTGAGAATAGAGTCCAACGCCCCGTTTCCCTGACATCCAACCAGCAGGGAAGCGGCAGCACACAAACAAACGGACAAGAACTTCGACATAGTCATAACGACATCTCCTAGAACAGAAATAAACAATTAAATTGCACAGTGCAATTTAACATATGGACGATTCTTTTTAGACCGTATCAATGTGATTCGATATGTCAATGTTTATAACTTCTGCATATATATTGTGCGACACTAAAAAATACTCTGTTTTTTAAAAAAACCTTTCTGACACACCCAAAAATCAACTTACTACAGTATCGATCTACTGATTAAAAAACACTTGCAAGGCGTCTGCCGAAAATAATTTTTACCATCATACGCATATAGAAATATCTGTACAAATTGTAATTTTTACTAAAAAATAAACCGATTCACATAGACGCAGAAGTATCTTTATATATACCGCACACGAATCAAAAAAGGCCATAGCGAGCCGTTTTGGGCCTCAAAATCGCATTGTATTAGGCCTAAAATAGAGACTTAAAGAAGAATTAGAAAGGCTGTAATTAAGATAGACCGTACCTTACCTAATACTTATACATACACAGCGATAATCAAAGCCTCGGATTTAACCGAGGCAGAAGAAGGCTGGCCAGAGTAATCAGGACGTAATGTACGTGGCCGTTTTCAATATATAGAGTCGCAAAATCTATGTTGTGCGACGTATATATATTTCCAGCCTCTAGAGTTATCCACAGTGAGGGGTCCTGCCCCTTCACTCTCTACAATAGAAAATTCTGTGCTACTCAAGAGGAATATATTTTATCTGTGTAGATATATTTTCAATAGAGAGTTCAGCTAACTTAAATACTGGTGTTGGAAGCTCATTAAGAGCGTACCATTCCCAAGAGTCACATTTTTCTGGTTCAAGTACAGTAGGGTCCCCCTCTTCCCAATCAGCCACAAGCGAAATGTGCACATAGTGCTTAGGAGCGTACAGTGAAACATTAGCTACAAATTGAAAACGGATATTTTTAATTTCAATACCACACTCTTCTTTTGTTTCTCTTCGTGCACATTCTTCAAATGATTCCATATACTCTAAGTGCCCTCCAGGAAAAGCGTACTCACCACTTCCGTGAGATCCTTTCCGTTTACCAAGCAAGACTTCACCTTCTTTGAGAATCAGTACACCAACACCTACCTTTGGTCTATTTTCATTGTTCATTTTTTTATTATACAATACATACTGCTACAAAAAGGCTATAGATGAAATAAAAAAGCGAACCTGTTAGGGCTCGCTTTTAATTAAAGGGTAGTATGAAGACGACGTTACTCTTACACTAATCCAAACCTCCGCGTTGCTTCTTAGAAGGAGGCTTCCCCTCTACTCTTACCAAGGAACCAGACACAGGCTCACCACCGCCTCCAGATACAATTGTCCACGTATGAGTATCCGAGAAAGGACGGCCGACATTAGGACTAAGTCCACCATCCATAATCCTATCTGCACAGTAGTGTACAAGAGACATCGGAACAAACCCATATTTATTCCAGTCGTTCCAAATTACCGAAACTTCTGTTATTACTCCCCGACGAAGACCGTTCTCTTTGAGCCATTCAACGTACTCAGCGATTATGTCCACTATCTTCAGGTCGTATCTCCCTCCTTCCCTAATAGCAAGACAGTCTCTAACAATTCGTCGACGAACAAGCATTGAATACGATGACGGTGTCATATTGAGACCTCCATAAAAAGGATAGTAATTTCTATACACAAGACTACACCTAAATAAACTGAAGTCAACAAAAAAAGCCCGCAAGGGCTTTTTTTGTATAATATTACTTCTTTGCTAGCTCTGCCTTTCCCCAACAAGGTGATGAAGAAATCCAAGGCTGCGTTCCATCTCTATTATAAAGGTATCGAGCATATTCGAGGTTACCCTCAAGTTGCAAGACATCAATATCCATCCTATCTGCAGTCTCACCATGGTAATAGGTGTTGATTTGCATCACACCACGGTCACTTTTATTCACATATCCTCGAAGAACGTTTCCGTCAACTGAACTGTGTCTAAATTGTGACTCACATCGTGCAACCTCAATCATGATTGGAATGTCCGAAAAGTACTCTCGCACATGGGACTCAACACTGACATATGAACTACCATCTTTATACCTTACCGCTTGATTTTCTAATCGTTGTGGTTTTTTAAAGGCCTTCGTTGATCCATCACTTTGAAGCACTGCACCATCTATAATAGCTGATACGGTTTCTTCAACAACAACCAACGGTACTGGATTTTCAGGAACGACATAAGCCGGATTTACCGGTGGAGTAATCGTTGTCGCTGAAAGTCCCATCAAACTTGAAACTCCAAATGAAAGTCCTGTAATAGCCGTAAGCTTTAAAATAAGCCATTGGGTTATTTGTAAACACCCCACCGTACTTCCTCTCGAATAACCTCTACTGTGATTTGGGGCTGCCGGCATAATATCGAAACGATATCTGAACGGCGGTAAAAACAAAAACTCAGTGATTTACTGAGCTAATACCATTATAACAGATTTAATTTATTTGTCAACTACACCTGTTCTTACTACTATACCAGAAACTACAAACTTTGCAAGTAGTAATCTCATAAAATGGCTTAGAATAACAAATTTTCAGTTCTTTCCTACTTCCCCACTTTCCATGGAATTGGGAACTTTTCAAACTCTTTAAAGAAAGGTTTACTGTACATAAGTCGTGAAAACGCTTCCGCCTCCCATTTAGCGCCATTTAATCCATTATGGGGTTTTGGCTCCTCAGGAATACCAACGTATCGCATAATATAATCAGAATGTATGTCAGACTTCCCTTCCTTTATAGGCAACGCCACTCCGTTTGATAACATATGGGCAAACACCAGCGAATGTAGATCAACTGTCCGGTAATGCAAATTAGCATTCATATGATTACGTCCTGCAGTTGTTTTTATAAACCACAAATCAAGAGAGGGATTCTGCCCCGCCACAGTAAACTCACTGGATGCATATGCCCATTCGAGAAACTCCGCAACAACCTGACCGTCTGTTTTTTTACGCACATCTCGTGCCTCAGCTTCTGAAAAACCATTCACTTCAAGCGAACCATCCATAATGTGAGCTCCATCCCACATTCGACATTCTTCATAAAACGTTCTTTCAGGATTATTAAAATCAACCGCTCCAATAGACAAAAGTGAGTGTTTTTGCCAATCTATCCCTGTTGTTTCTACGTCAACAATAATCATTTTTTATATATTAACAGTTTTTAGCTTCTCGTAATCCGGCAGCTTTAGCCTGTTCAGGATTATTAAAATATACCTTATTTTCTTCTTTAATCCGACCCACACCTCCACAATGAAGTTCATAGAAAACCTCACCATTTTTAGACGCAACAACCCTCCCTCCAATCTGCTGAATACCAAGGACTTCACCCTCCGTACTCGGCAAACTTGTTTCAGCCTCAATTACTGGCGGCGCAGAAAACACTACCTCTGGACGAGTATCCCCAACCGATAATCTACCGAGGCCAAAAGAGGCTGTGGACACTAGAATAACCACTATAATTATAACAACCTCCTTACTATATCGTCCTACTGAATACTTGCTTTTTTGAAAACTTTCTTTTATACTCATATTCTAATTAATTGTAGCAGGAAGCTCACATAACACGAAAATTATGTCAAAAGTTAAAGCAGCTGGAGTAACAAAAAACGGTCGCGATTCCAACCCAAAATACCTTGGAGTTAAGGTAAACCACGGTGAACAGGCGATCAAAGGAAGTATTCTCGTACGACAACGAGGTACTACAGTAGTGCCTGGAAAAAACGTTGCTATAGGAAAAGACCACACCCTATACTCTCTCATTAATGGCGTTGTTTCTTTTGCCACAAAAAGGAAGAAGCATTTTGATAGCAAGGTAATGCTAAAGAAAGTCGTAAACGTTCAATAATACTCATTAACAAAAAAACTCTCGATCGAGAGTTTTTTTGTTGTCTGAGATTTTTCGTTTATTTCGCATTTTAAGCGCGAGATACTAGTGACGATGCGAGCTCGATGAATTTTCTAGCAAGAAAATATCCGTACTCTTAAAACACGAGGCGGAACAAACACAAGACGGAGTACTGCAAGATACTACTCAGCTGCAACTACCTCTACTGTAAGATTCGTCTCTGTATCTCCCAAAACAACAGGTACTTTGTGCACTCCCACTTCTTTGATCGCTTTCTTTAATCGAATAAATTCAGCATCAATTTCAATTCCCTCTTGTTCCTTAACCTGTGCCACAATTCTTGCAGCATCAATTCCAGCAAATAAATGTCCCTTTTCACTTACTTTTTCAGTAAAAATAACAGTGATTTTTGATATTTTTGAAGACTCTTTTGCCAATTCTTCAGCACGATTAAGTCGAGACTCTTCGTCTTTCTTTCGCTTCTGTTCAGTTTCTTGAATGAGCTTATCGGTTGCGACACTTGCAAATCCTTGTGGGATTAAAAAATTTAATGCAAAACCGCTTGGTACTTCCTTTAATTCATATTTTCTCCCTACTTTTGGGGTGTCTTTTGTAAGTATTACTTTCATATTCTCTATTTACTACTATGAGTTATGCGACGATAGTACAGAAAAAACTAATAATTGTCCACCCTCGAATGCTAGAATCCTACTTATTAAGCAAAAGCTCAATCGCCTTTTCAAGCTGCGGATCAAGATCATTTACATAGTCCTCCGGCGACATGTCCACCTCAACATCAGGCTCAACGCCATTTCCAGAAATAGAAAGACCTTCTGGTGTTAGCCATTGCGCTACAGTCACCTTAATTGATGTATCTGAAGTAACTCGCACCACCTCTTGCACTGACCCCTTTCCAAATGTTCGCTTACCTACAGTTGAGGCGATGCCATGTTCTTTAAGTGCACCTGCTAATATTTCAGACGCAGACGCAGATCCACCATTGATAAGGACAACCATTTCAGTACCGTATGGTAGCGAATTATACCCCTTACTACGATGAATCTTTTGCTCCTTACCTTCACCATAATCTTCTCGCACAACAATCTTTCCAGGCGGTAAAAACCAACTAGCCATCTCAATAGACGCATCAAGGTAGCCCCCCGGATTACCACGCAAATCAAGAATGAGCTTACCATACCCAGAATCAATGAAGTCTCGTAGCGCGTCTTCAAAAAGTTCAGTTGAGTGAGCTGAGAAGTTATAGAGCCCTATAAGATAAATACCTCCATCCAACACTTCAGTATTAATTGTCGGAATATCAATTACCCCTCGAATAACCGGAACCTCTATCGCTTCGTCTTTTCCTTCACGAATAATAGTTAGCACTACTGTTGTCCCCTTTTCACCACGAATATTCTTAATAGCCTCATCAATAGACATATTTAATGTTGATTGATCATTGATACCAACAATTCGATCCCCCGAAAGAATTCCGGCGTGATAGGCGGGGGTATTTTTAAGTGGAGCAACCACCGTTAACACATCGTCTTTAATACTTATCTCAATACCAACACCTTCAAAATTTCCATTAATCTCATTTTCAAAAAACTCAGATTCAACTGGAGGGAAGAATGTCGTATATGGATCTCCATAGGCATCTGCCAATCCATGTATCGCACCCCAAACCTTTTCTTGATCAGTAATAACGGCAGTCGAAGTTGCCCCATTGGACGCTACAAATTTTTCATCGAGAATTGTCCAGGCTTTCCAGAATGGTCCAAAATCAACCTTATCTTCAACCGCTGAGGTTGTATTCGCTAACGTACTTGGTTTGTAGGCCGTATAGTAACTAGCCTGTCCAATACTGTAGCCTGCAAAAAACATACCCACGCCAAGCCCTACCGCAACAACTACCGTAATAGTATTTTTAGATATTTCCTTCATTGATGAATTATCTCAAAGAGAGTGCTTGTGGTCAATTTTTTACTACCGTATAATGAAGTGTAATGATAAAGGAACATTTATTTAACAATACAGCATGGATCGACCTTTCTTCTCCAACAGAAGATGAGCTTCGAGAAATATCAGAAAAACACAACATTGATGCTCGCTTGGTACACGAGCTTAAATCCCCCTCTCCTCGGTCAAAATTCACCCGTCTTGGTGATACACTTTTTGTCGTCTTTCACTTTCCAGTAAATCGGCACGCTCATAAAGATAAGGATCACCACACTCAAGAAGTTGATTTTATCATTGGAAAAAATTTTGTCTTAACAACCTCTTACGACACCATCGCTTCTTTCCACAATTTTTCAAAACAACTAGAAGTCAGTGAAGCACTCAACAGATTTCCTGAGGCAGATAATAAACATGCCGTCTTTTTCATACTACTCAACAAGCTCTACAGTTTTCTTTTTGACGAACTCTACTATATGGAAGACTCCGTAAACGCAATTGAAAAGGAAGTGTTCAATGGAAAAGAACTCGAAATGGTTATTGCACTATCTAATGCAAGCCGAACAGCTCTTGATTTCAAAAAAACCCTTTCTCTTCATTTCACAATCCTCAAATCACTTCAAGAAGAAGGTGAGAAAATATACGGATCAGATTTCGGTATTGATGCTAAAAATATTTTCTTAGAATATAAACGAATTAGCAGGATGATCGAAAACACTCGCGAACTTGTCTCTGAATTGCAAATTACCAACAACTCTCTGGTCGCCACAAAACAAAATGAGGTAACAAAACTCTTTACCATCCTCGCCTTCGTCACATTTCCTTCAACCCTTCTCGTATCACTCTTTGGTATGAACACAGAGCATATGCCTATTATTGGTTCGGAGTATGATTTTTGGATCATCTTTGGCTTTGTCGGATTCGTAATAATACTAATGTTTATCTATTTCCGATATAAAAAGTGGCTATAACCCCACACTTAACACTGAAATGATTACACTCTTCAATACGTTCACAAAGAAAAAAGAGGTTTTTACACCCATCAAACCCGGTTCGGTTTCAATGTATAGTTGTGGGCCAACAGTGTACAACTACGCCCACATCGGAAACCTACGTTCATATATCTTTGCAGATACCACCAAACGGGTCCTTACCTACAATGACCTCATTGTAGGACAAGTCATTAATATTACCGATGTTGGACACCTCACCGACGACGCAGACGCCGGTGAGGACAAGATTGAAAAGCGAGCAAAACTTGAAGGTAAAAGTATTACTGATATAACAAATCACTACACCAATGCTTTTTTAAGCGACTTAACAGCGCTCAATATCGACCCTACACAAATCACCTTTCCAAAAGCAAGTGAACACATCAGTGAACAAGTCACCCTAATTAAAACACTCGAAGAAAAAGGCTACACTTATACAACATCTGATGGCGTATACTTCGATACTTCAAAATATCCAGCCTATGGAAAGTTAGGTAGTATCGATACTCAGGGTCTTAAAGAAGGTGCTCGTATTGAAAAAAATCAAGAGAAAAAAAATATAACAGACTTTGCTCTTTGGAAATTTTCAACTAACAACGAAAAGCGTCTGCAAGAATGGAACTCTCCTTGGGGTGTAGGATTTCCTGGATGGCATATTGAGTGCTCAGCAATGAGTACAAAATATCTTGGGCAACCATTCGACATTCACACAGGAGGTATCGATCATATTTCTATTCACCACAACAACGAAATAGCCCAATCAGAAGCAGCATCTAATACCCCCCTTGCCCACTTCTGGCTCCATAATGAATTTATTACTACTGAAGATAGCAAAATGTCGAAGTCTGAAAATAACTTTACCAGACTACAAACTCTTCAAGATAAAGATATTCATCCTTTGGCATTGCGTTACTGGATGCTTACTGCTCACTACCGCTCCCCTCTTCTTTTTAAACAGGAATCGATTGAGGCAAGCGAACAGGCGCTTTTTAAGCTCGCACAGAGTGTACACAAGCTACCCAGCGGTGGTTCTATAAATGCAGACTATAAAGAAAAGTTTATAGCTGCAGTTAATGACGACCTAGCAATTCCTCAAGCTATTGCCTTAGCATGGGATCTACTCAAAGACCCTGAAGTAACCGACAAAGATAAAAAATCTACGCTTCTTGATTTTGATCGCGTCTTTGGTTTTTCTCTTGCAACACTTTCACAGAAAATAAATGAAAAAAAGAAACGCATTCCCCCCGAAGTGCAACGACTAGCTCAAGATAGAAAAAAACTCAGAGAAGAAAGGCGATGGGATGAAGCCGATGCTCTACGCTTAAAAATTGAGTCTCTTGGATATAGCGTCAACGATATTGACGCCGGTTTTGAAATCCTACCAAAATATTAATTTTACACTGAAGCTTTTCCAAACACTTTCTCAGCATACACCACATCGTCAGGATCAGTCATCTGGAGCCAGAATGTACTTTCTACAACCGCAACGGAAACATTCCGTGCTGCACTAATAAGTGTTTGCGGAAGCCCCCACTCTTCCCTACCTTCAAGTTTTACTAATTCATAATTAAAAATCTCCGGCTGAAGAACATACATTCCTGTATTTACTAATCCATCTACCACGTCATGTCCTTGTCCTTCAATAATATCAACAAGATGCCCCCCACCATCGAGAACCACTCTTCCGCCTCGCATCAAAAGTGGGACTTTATCAACCAGCACTGCCCACTTATGTGCAAGCATCTTCTCGACATCATTTGCGGAGTATAAATCATCTCCCATCATTACCAAAAAAGTACCTCGTATCAAATCCTTTACTCGCCACAGCGCCTTACCAGTACCATTGAGTGTATCCATCCAAACATAGGTAATCTTTCTTCCGCCATACTCGTCTCCAAAAAAAGACCGTATTGTCTCACCTAAATACCCGACAACTAAAATAACCTCAGTAATTTCCTTTGGTAGAATATCGATCTTATGCTGTAGTAAATTTTTACCAGCAACAGAAAGCATTGGCTTTGGCAGTACTTCTGTAAGATGCTTCATTCTTGTACCGCGTCCAGCCGCCAAAATTACTGCTTGAATTGATTTTTTAGGCCTCTCCATAAGTCACCAATTTTAGCGTAATTATAACAAATCGTAAACTATTCACATATTACACACAATTTTTCCCCCATTCGCAATCCTTAGCCAATGCTGCCTGTGATACTATTTACTGAATGCAGAAACTCAAAACAAAAGAGTTACGTGTCCCACCACAAAGCCTCGAGGCTGAAGCTGCTTTCTTGGGCTCAATTATGCTTCGTCCTGAATCTATTTATGAAGTAATGGACGTTGCTTCAAAAGAAACATTCTACTTCGATAAGCATCGTATTGTATTTGAAACAATGATGGAACTTTTTGGTAAGGGAGTGCCAATAGACATTCTGTCACTTTCCAGTCGCCTAAAAGAAAAGAGTCTTCTTGAACGTGCGGGGGGTCATTCTTACCTCACTGATCTTGTAGAATCAGTTCCCTCAGCGGCCAATATAAAACACTACGCCGAAATTATTGTAAAAAAGTATATGATGAGGCAACTCATTCAATGCTCAGAAGACATCTCAAGTCTCGGCTACGACGAATCAGGTGACCTCGAAGAACTCCTTGATCAGGCTGAAAAAAGAGTATTCGAAGTAACGAACTTTAAATCGACACACAAATTTATAGAAATTAAAGATACTCTGGTTGAAGCATGGGAACGTATCGACAAACTTCACAACTCAAAAGAAGACTTGCGGGGAGTACCAACAGGTTTTACTGAAATAGATAATCTTCTGGCAGGATTCCAAAAATCAGACCTCATCATTCTAGCTGCACGGCCTTCAATGGGTAAGACTTCCCTTGCGCTTGATATCGCTCGAAATGCCTCAATACTACATAATATTCCGACGGGTATTTTCTCTCTTGAAATGAGCTCTCAACAACTTGTAGACCGTATGCTGGCTGCACAAGCAAATGTTGATGCTTGGAAACTTCGAACAGGGAAACTATCTCACGAAGATGACTTTAAAAGTATCCAAACATCACTTGATCAGCTAGCGACTGCCCCAATCTTTATCGATGACCAGCCAGGTAACAACATTCTAAAAATGCGCTCAGTAGCCCGACGATTAAAGAGTGAAAAAGGGCTCGGACTCATCATTGTCGACTATCTACAGCTTATGGTCCCAACTCAAAGCCACTCTTCAGACAATCTTGTTCAGCAAGTTACCGAAATATCTCGCTCACTAAAAAACCTCGCTCGAGAACTCGACGTCCCTGTACTTGCCCTTTCACAGCTCTCTCGTGCCGTTGAAAGCCGTGGTGGTAAGCCAAGGCTCTCAGACCTTCGTGATTCAGGATCTATTGAACAGGATGCCGACGTTGTTATGTTTATCCACAGAGAACGAAACGAGGAAGATACCGGCAAGGCAACAATCGCTCAAATACTTATCGAAAAACATCGAAATGGTCCGACAGGTATGACCGAACTTTATTTCAATGATAAAAAATCAACATTTCAGAGTATCAGCAAATCCGATTTTGGTGGTGCAGGTGAAGAGTTTGGTGAATTTTAAATACAAAAAATGAATCCAATTGAAGAACTGACAAGCCAGCTCAATAAACTCCCTGGAATAGGTCCTCGACAAGCTAAGCGGATTGTTTATGCCCTCCTTAAGGCAGACCCGAAAATGTCTCTATCTCTGGCTTCAGCATTTTCTAACTTACGAAAAAATATCCACCTTTGCTCAAAAAGCTATTCATATTTTTACTCACCTACAACCACTGAGAGACTCTCCCCCATTGAACGTAATCCGCACAGAGATGGCACATTATTAATGATAGTTGAAAAAGATACCGACTTAGAAAATGTTGAAAAAAGCGGTGTGTACAATGGAAAATATTTTGTACTTGGAGGAACACTCCCCATCCTTGAAAAAGATCCTGAAAAAAAAATACGTATTAGAGAGCTTCTAGCTGTTACTGAAGAAAAAGCGAAAAATGAAGACTTGAAAGAAGTAATCATTGCAACAAGCGCGAATCCCGAAGGAGAAAATACTGCCCACTATCTACAAACATCTCTCACTCCCCTTGCACAAGAACACCACTTCACTCTCTCCATCCTTGGACGTGGACTCTCTACCGGTACCGAACTTGAGTACTCAGACAAAGAAACACTACGTAGCGCGCTGAGTAATAGAAAGTAACTACACCAAAAACCTCCCCGATATAATCCCCTTCTTCACCTCAAGCTGTGGTGAGCTGTAGACTTGTGTATACGACTCATCAGCATTCTTCTTCTCTACCTTGAGTGAGTAACTACCATTAGGAAGC
>Ga0222691_1000093_pt1 | contig 37967 bp, 67 predicted proteins | sample AntAcemetage1237_FD_179839 | JGI IMG/M metagenome (GOLD analysis project Ga0222691, IMG submission 179839) | Saline water microbial communities from Ace Lake, Antarctica - #1237 | ecosystem: Environmental > Aquatic > Non-marine Saline and Alkaline > Saline | place: Antarctica: Ace Lake... | reverse complement strand
AGTTGAAAAGCATATTTGCCTTGAAGATTTTGAATTTTTGATCTTAAACGATATTCATTACCCTTTTGTTCATAAGATGCTCTCTCTTTCAAAACTACATCAGGATTAGATTTTCTTCTATTTTGGTTATATAAAGAAATTTTTTTTCTATTTTGAAAATAGTAATTTTGGTTGTAAGTACTCACTAAAAAGGCACATCATTGTTGTCTTCTTTCTCACGAACAGGCTCTTTACCAAAAATACTAGTATCTAATGGTTTGGCTTTATAATCCTTACCAGAAGACTGTCTATATCCACCACCACTACCACCTTGATAATCTCCCTCTGACTCTTTAATAGAGATACTAGCAGTCTTTTTGCCATCTTTCTCGTTAAACCAAAATGAAATTTGGTAAGTCTGATTTGGACTTAAAGTAATTTCTTCTTGTGGACTGAATTTACTATTGGATAAATAGGGTGGACAATTCCTACCTGTTTCTTGGCTAATCTGATCTCTTAACTCATATATTGAGTCTGTTATTTTACTAAACTTATCGTTCATAAAGACTGTTATATATATTGGTTTACTCATTATTTATTCTCCTGTTGGTTGTTTTTATGTTCTTGTTCGTGCATTTTAGTAGCACTTACAATTTCTTTTAGAATCCATTGAGAAAATTCCCTAGAATTCAGTTCATTATGTTGCTTTTGACATTCAAAAAGTGTAATTATTTCTAACATTATTCTTCTCCATAAATTAGTTGTATATCTAACTCTTTTTCATATTTAACAGGTTTTTCTAGCTCAGCTTTGCCTAATAAAACCATTGAATACTGCTCAAGATGATTAATTAGGTAGTTTTCATAGTCTTGATCTCTCTTAAAACACCATATTTTGCTTTCTGTAGGATTCCAATTAACTAAATGTACTTGTTTTACAGGTACTCCAAGCATGTTTAGAATCATCATCTGACCAGCTATCTGTGGTAAATACTGTTTAGGGAATTGAGGATATAATCCCTTACCCATTTTACTACATTTCACTTCAATTACTGTTGATTCATCTAGACTCAAGCCATCTGGAGTTGTAGAAATATCGACAACAACATCTTCTTTTAAGTTCAACCAATTTTGGATTATATAATTTTGCTGATTATCACCATAGTCTTTAATCATCTGCTTATTAACTAAGATATGTTTAGCAATACCTGACATTTCAAATTTTAGACCATATTCTATATATGGAATTGCAAAGCTATCCATCTCAGGCTCTACTGATATTCCTAAATCATACTCTAGTCTTCTTGCTCTTTGTGTAGGTGACATAAAGAATTGACCAGCAGATTTATATTTTAATCCAAAGGCATAATCTTTAAATAAACTACTTCTAAGGTTAAAGGATTTTTGCGAATTCAACTTCGTTTGTGTTTCCATCTTTTAAACCCCCATTTTTAAGCTGTTTAGTTATCTCATTAATTTTATCTTTAGATATAGATATATCTTCTAAAATAGGATCGTTAATCTCGCCAACAAGATTTAGTTCTTCAGGTTTTGATTGTCCGTTATGATACAACTGTAATCCTAAACCGAATAGTGACATGTTTTTTACCATAACCCTTTGCATGTTGTCTTGAATGTCATCTGCTCTAGGGTTTTCTATAGCATTATAGTTATTATCGTAGACAGGCAACCAACCCTCTTTGTAAAGATCACCAATCTCAACACGACATCTTAAAATCATTGTTCCATTGTCATAAGTAAATGGCTCTAACCATTTTACTTGTACTTCAGGATAGAAATGATTGAAGATATGCCAAGCATAAGACCATTTAAGATAGAAATATTTTCCTTTCTGTTCTGTTTTTCCAGTAACATCTACCTTAGATAAGGTTTCAAATACTGATTTATATGTATTTTCCATATTAACTCCTTTATTTTTTAATATGAATCATTATAGGCATACAAAAATATTTATTACAAGAGATAATCTTACAAAGATATATGTCTATGCTAATTTGCCTATATATAGTGTATATTAATACTGGGGGTGGGGGAAGGAATAAAAAAATATATAAATATAAATATAAATAATATATAATAAATTATAATTAATATCATAAATCAGGAGAAAGGTAAAGTGCAAATCAAATTAAATGAACAAAGTTTAGAAAAATTGGTAATAGACATGAGGAAAAATGCAGTAGATTTAGGTGAAACAACAAAAAACTTAGACCTATTGGAAGAAAGGAGAAAGGAGTTAACCTATAGAGCCTATTTAGAGGTCGAAACTGGTACTGAAATGACCAAGAAAGCTATTTCAGGTACAAATCCAAAGGTAATAGAATTAAACGCCCTTATAGCCACCTTACGAGGTGAGGAACAAAAGTTAAGATGGTTTCTAAAAATTTCTGAAATCCATAGTAATTTATGGAGATCAGTTAATAGCTCAAAATCGCAAGAACATAAATTATATAACTCATACTCATAAAATAAACATTGCATTAACATTTTTTATAGACTAGGGTTAATAAAACAACAGGAGAATAGATATGTTAGATACACTTACAGATAAGCAATTAAAGAGTTTTGAAGAAAATCAACGTTCTGAGGAACTGGAGATGGTAATCCGTTTAACTAAAGAACTAAAAGTTAGCCAAAACCTATTAAAAGCAACTAGTGAATACCTTTGTGTTCATGGAGATTCACACGACAGAATAACTGCAATGACTAGATTATCGTTAACTGAACTGCAAAAAGGTCTGAAATTTGATATTGAATCATTACAAGATACCTTAAACAAACTTTAGGAGAAACAGATGAGTATTAAAGAATATGAAGAATCTAAAGAAGAAACCCTTAATGAGGTAACTTCTATGACTATAGATGAATTTCAAACTGCATGTGAAGATTACAATATTGAGGGTGTAACAATGATTGATGAAATGATTAATGAATTAATCCAAGCGAAGATGGAAATTTTAGGAGAATTAAGTGAGTAAAGATATAAGTGAAATGATAGATGATATGTGTGAAAGTTATTATGGTCATAACCACTGGGCTTTCAAAAATACGTTAAGTGAGAGAGAACTCAAAGATATTAGGCTTGATAAGTTAGCTGACATCATGCCAAGTATAGTTTTCTATGAACAAGACAGGAGAGAAGAAGATGAATAAAGTAATAGATATCAAATCAAAAAGAATAACTGAGAAATCAATACTTGAAAATTCAGGTTTATCAGATTTAGCAGAATTGCTTAATGAGATTAACACTTTTTTATGTCCTATCACTAACAAGGAAATAAAATTTAGCGAGATAGATAGTGGAGATATAAAGGTACTTTTGTCTTTAATAATAGTGCTTTCTGAACAAAGAAAAGACCTGAGTAAGAAGATTAAACAAATAAAACAAATATTAATTAAGATAGAGGAACAATAATGATGAACGAAGAAAAAAGAAGTCAAGCAACAATGATCTATGAGAAGTTAGTTAAAGGTGATAAACTTACTTGTTTAGATATGAGTCAAAGTCCAATCTATTCACTATATGGCTCTAGGAGAATCAAAGATTTGAAAGAGTTAGGTATTCCAGTAACAGATGAATGGGTTGAAGTTAACACTAAGAAAAAAGTTAAGAGATATTTTTTAACTGAAACAGATATTAAAAGGATTAAATTAAATGGCAAAAAAACCACCAAACAAGGAAACCAAAGAACATTATAAGAAGTTAGTAGAGTTAGGGTGTGTAGTATGTTTAAGAGAATATGAAGTTTATACTGCACCCTGTATTCACCACTTAACTGGAGCAGGAATGGGTATGAAAAGCAAAGAGGTTATACCTTTATGTCATACGCACCATCAGGGGAAATTTGGTATACATCACTTAGGAAAAAAGATTTGGGAAAGACAATACGGAACTCAAGAGAGTTTACTTGAATATACTAAGGAGAAATTATGAGTTTTGATTATAAACGAGATTGGAGAATCAAACTAGGGAAGATTATTAAGGTTTTAAAGTCAAAGGGAGTTGAAGTAATTAAAAATGATAAAGATTCATTTACTATTGACATAATATGTCTTTATAAGAAACAGATTAAGCTACTGAAATTATTAACAGATAAAGAAAATCAATACACTTTAGAAATGGATAATTTAACTAGGAGTTTTTCACCCTTTTATCATGTTATTAGTAATTTAAAACAGGCTTTAGAGATCGTAACAGGTGATGGAACTATAAAGACTTTAGATAAAGTCAAGAGTTTACATAAACATTTAGAGAAAGTTTCAGTTAGCAATATTGATGAAAGAGAAATGGCATTTAATAGATTTTTACAATGGAGAAAATAATGATTAAGATAGATAAAGATGTACCTATGACTAGGCAAAGTAAATATGGTGAATACATAAAAGCTATGATTAATATGGGGAAAGACGAGAGTTTTGTTGTAAATGATTACAAGATTGTAGATGCTGTTAGAGGTTATGCTTGGAAAAAAGGATATAAAGTATCTTTTAGAGAAGTTGAAAAATCTTATCTTAAAGACAGAAGACTTGGGGAAGTAAAATATAGAATCTGGAAACTATAATGAAATTAGATTTACTAGCATTACTATTACCTAAGTCTTTAGATATGTCAGGCATTGGTAGTGGAAAATCAAATGATACTGTAACCCCACAAGATGTTGCTGTAATATTATCTTATGCAAAGCTAAGTAATGATGAACTTAACTTCTTAATGGCTAAGTTTTTAGAAGATGATTCGGCTAGAAAAAGTTTAACTAAAAGTGTTAAGAATATAGCTAAAGATTTATTTAATGATGAAACTGTTATTAATGCAGTAGTTGATACTGCAATTATAGAGATATTTACTGATACGACTTGTTTCTTTTGTAACGGAACAGGACAAATAATTATTCAAGAAAGTGTTGACAAGTGTCTACATTGTCATAATGGAATCTTTAAATGGACTGACTTTTCAAGGTCAAATATAATGGGTTTAAAGAAAGAAACTTACGTTAGTATTAGAAAATCTTATAAAGAACTAACTAATAGGTTAATAGATATAGAACAATCAGCATTAAGAAAAATAGGAGATAGTAAATGAGCGTGTTGAGAATAACCAAAAGAGAATTTGTCAGGCTTAATCAAATAACAAAAATGTTTACTGGAGATGATATAAAAGTCTTAGAAAAACATGATGATGATAACGATAATTATAGTAGTAGTAACTTCCCTTGGGGTTCTAGTGATGCTTTAAAACTATTTTTAATCAGTAAGGGTGATCCTTACATTGAGGCTCAAAAAATAAATGCTAAAAAAAGGAGAGAAGATTATGTTCAAAGGACTTTTGATAAGGTTCTTATAGAATTAAAAGCAATTGCAACTTCTTCTGACCTAAAGAACTGGGGTAATACATTCGCTAAAGACCATGTAAGTGATTTACCTGAAAAAAGAAAAGAATTAACTAATGCTTATACAGAAAGATTAAAAGAACTAGAAATAAATAATGACTAATATAAAACATTTAATGCACAGAATATTAGATGTAGGAAGTGGTGTCTTCTTATCATTTACAGTAAGTCTGGCAGTATTCCCATTATATGATTTACCAGTTGTGCATGGAAATATGGTTCAACTATCTATTATATTTGCAACAGTGAGTATTTTTAGAAGTTATATATGGAGTAGATATATTTTTAAATATAAATAAAACAAAGGAGAAACATGAAAAAATACACAACTAAAATTTGTAAGGTTAAAAAGGGTAAAGCATATATAAAAAAACAAAAATGCCAGTTACTAAAAACTAATGCGTTTAAAAAGGGTTTAGCCCCCAATGTAACCTTAGTTAAAAATGGAATGAAATAGGTGATATATGAAAAATAATTATAAACTAAGTGCTCTTCAAGTAAAACATGCTAGATATAGTAGCAGAAAGACCTCTATACATGATGCTTATGGTCTTCATTTAAATATAGATGTTCTTATGAACAAATATTGGACATATAAGTGTGAAGAATTATGTTTTAATCAATTAGATAAACATGTAGTTTTGAAAAGAGAAAATAAAGTTATTCTTATTGGTAAATATCCTAAAATTAGTTTAAGAAAAGCTAGGACAATAAGAGAAAATCTTAAAGTAAAAATTATTAAAAAGAATAAAATAGCTAAAGAAAAATATTATTTATCTAACGAAAAACATTTATTTAATACATACAAAGAGGGTTATCATAAATATAAAGAATTATATCATGATAAATGTAGGGCAAATTACCAAGAGAATTTAAGGAAAAGAGATAATATAAAAAAGGAAGAAGTTAAATGGCTAAGAAATTATATTGGTTTTATAAAGCAACTATCGTTTTCAGTGGGGCAGTGGGTGCTGAGAATGAAGAACAAGCTATTGACAAAGTCGTAAAGAACAGTGAACGGCTACCTGAGATGGTAAGTTTTAAACCTGAAGATGTGCGTGTAAGAAAATTAGCTAAAAAACCATCAGGAGGTTTATATCATGACTCAAAGTATGAATGGTAAGTTAAATGGACTCCATACGTACCCTTTCTTGCCCATATTATGGGTGTCCATAGGCAACCAGTAGGGTTTAGTTTATAACTCTCTTGTTGGTGTCTTTAAGGTCTTCTGAATCGATTGTATCAGTTTCCTCTGTCATTTCTGCAAACGCTTTAACTTTGGGTGCAAAATTAGGAATAGTTTGCATTAATGTATTTAATTCTAAGATTAATTCTTCATCTGATTTCTGAGCTGTCTTATCGATATTTAAATTAATAGTCTGACTAGAGAACGATCCTAACTCAAGGATAAGTTTTGCAGTATTTAATTTAATTGCATCTTGTTCTGAATGTAATAAGTCTTGTAATACAGATATAGCCATACCTGAAGTTGATGTAATTCTTTCTTCATTCTTTTCTCTAATTTCTGAAGTATATTTCTTTTTTAGATATGCTCCCATTTGTCTAGGTGATTTATCCTTAGACCAACCAGCTTTTATAGCTGACTGAGTAGCATTTCCCTGAGTATCTCCCTCAACAAAACATTCTATGAATTTAATCTCTTTTTCTTTATCTATTTTTTTAGGCATTTTTGTTCTCCAACCAAGATTGAATTAGCTTTGATATATCACCATCAGGTGTATAAGGTATAACTAAATCTTCTCTACGTTTAATCCATGTTTTATTTAATATTAATGTACCATCTACTTCAGTGATTTCTTTATCACCTGTCAAAGAAGATACTATAGTAATAGTCTTGTCGTTTTCTTCAATTACAAATCCAACAGAAACACATTCTGCTAAACTGTTATCTAATTCATTTATATCTGTCCACCCATAACTAGGACTGATAGCATCTTCCCAATAAATAAGTGCAAGTTTTACATTCATATTAAACCTTATATTTTTTCCCTCTGAAATAAGCAGTTCTGAATAAATTATTTACTTGAACTAATTCAGGGTGAATAGTTTTTTCACTTGGGTCTACTGTTATTACAGCAAATCCATTATTCCAATCATTCGCTACGTTGTCTTCTAAGTAAGGGTGATAGTCTTCTGATAAATGACCAGTCTGTACTGCCATAGTTGTTGTGGAATAAGTGTTAAAGGTTCTTGAATTTAATTGGTGGGTATGACCAGTGATTATATTTAATCCTGATCTCATAGCATTTTGATAAGCAGTATGAACACCACCTCTCATTCTATGTTTAATCATTACAGTATCATCTATTAAATGACTCATAGACCATTCCCAATTAGGGAATATGTTTTGCATTTTAAATCCTTCAAAATCTTCAAACTGTCTACCCCAGTTAGATACAAATTTAGATAATCTAGTTTCATGATTACCAAAGGTAGCTATCTGTTTAATAGGGTACTTAGCAGTATCAATTACTTTTTGTATTTTATTTATCTGTGATTGACTGTCAAATATTTCTTGTTGAACAGTTCTTTCTTTGTGGGTTATCTCTAAAATATGTTTAGAAAAAGTAGATAGTATAGATAAATCCATAATATCCCCATTAGCAACTACACATCTAAGTTCTTTAGACTTAACTAAATCCTTTAATACTTTAAGGAGTATTTGATAAGATGCTGTTTCATGTCCTTCAAAATGAGCATCAGAAAATACCAACATAGTATAAGGAGTATCATCACTAACATTAACTCTATTAGTTAAAGGAGGTAAATGTTCTCTATGAGTTCTTGTTGCACCATTATGTTTATTAGCGTGAGGTTTAAGTTCTACACCTGTGATTTCTTCAGCTTGTTGTCTGTAAAAAGACATAGTAGATGAGTCTGTATTTTTTCCTAAATAATTAAAGACATCTTTTTGTTTATTCATTCCTGGTAAATTCCAGGCTCTAACTATATCGTGTGCAAATCCTTTAGATATTGATGATCTATTCTTGCTTGGCATTAATATTCTCCTTAGTTTCTTTTAAAAGATATTCTAAATACCACTTAGCCTTCTCTAAATCTTGCACAGGAGTGCCTTTATATGGAAAACGAGTAACGTATTTAATTATATTTCCACGAATATAATCCATACTCCAAGATTGAATGTACTCTATTGTCTCAATCCCCTTAGTATAATGACTAGGGTGATTAATAAGGTCTATCTTGTCTTTTTTCTTCATCTATCTTCTCAAGTACATGTTCCCATGGTATAGGTATATATTCGTTATCCCAAAATATACCACCATAAAGGTATCCATGTCTAGTATCAAATCTACCTTTGATTCTAAACTCTGCTTGATTATCAATAGACTTGATAGCTTTTATAATTTTCATCTCACGTTCTGTGAAAGGAACATTGCTACACATATCAACTCCTATGCCAATAAACTCACACTTATGAGGATTATTAACAGTACAGTTAAAAGCTCAAAGATGCTAACTTCAGGCCTTAAATATTTGGTTTTTATTTTATAAAAAAACCAATTAAAAAATTCTATTTTATGAACAACAACTGCCACAACTACCAAAGATAAGAGTAATGTTTCTTGCATTATTACCTCAATGGGTTATCTGACCTTGCTTTCATTTCATTTACTTTTGCATTTAATACAGCTATTTCAGCTTTGTTGATTGCTATGTCTGCTGTCAATGGTTTAATATCAGGAGCTGATTTACTTTCAACTACTTCCAACCTGTTTAATACTCCACCTACAGTAACCATCATACCACCTAATGTGATAACCAATCCAACAATTCCTAAAATTACTTTAATATCCACGTATACTCCTTAAGTGTTCTTCTGCTCTAATTGTATTATCTACAGACTCTTGAACCACTTGATTGTATTCCGATATAATATCTTTATACATAACTTGACTCTGAGCATATATATTTCTGCCATCAATATATTCTCTCTTATCATAATAATTCCCTCCATCAATAACTAATTGATTTATAAATATATTGTTGTTGGTTTTACTATAATTGTCAAGAGATAAAGGACTTTGCATTGCTTTAGCTACAATCATTGAGGTAGCTATTAGTCTTTGGTCTATACGTTTAAGCGTTTGATTAACCTTTTTTTCTATAGATTCTACTGTAATATTTTGATTACGGACTCTAACAGTTCCTTCAGTCCTGCTATCTTCCACCGATGTGCTTCTGCTTTCGAGGGTTTCTTCTCCTGAAGTAGCAACCTCAGTTCGTTCATCTGTAGGTTCACTTCCTCCTGCTTCTCTTTCTCTGACAGGATCATCTATTTCTTCAGTAACAACAGTATCTTCTGTTGTAGATTCTTTAGAACGGCTAGGATTTTCTGGCACATTGTCTTTTTCAATAGTACTTTCCGTTTCTTTTGCAATACTTTCTTCACTTTCTTTTGGCTCAGATTGTATACTTGGGCTAGGCTCTGAGATAGTATCTTTAATGGATTCTCCTTCAGGCTCTCCGATAAGGTTTGAGGTTTCGAAGATTTCTTCCGTAAACTCGTTGGTAGTTTTTTCATTAAAACTTTCAGTTCTTTCGACAAAGACTTCTTCGACTTTGATTTCTGTTGGGATTTCTTCATATGTTATCTCCTGAAACACATCAACAACTCCTGAATTTAGTTCTTCTATTGCTTGTGGCTCAAAGTAAAATTCTTCTATAGTAGATATTTCTATCGTTGGTTGTTCTGTTATTTCAAATGTAAATTCTTGTTCTGGTATATACTCATAAAAGTCTATATCTTCTACGACATTATACACTACTTCACTCATAGTTTTCAACTCAATTACTTGAGAGGTATCTAATAAACTATGTTCTATATTTAGTGTTGGATTCTTTAAGTCAGTTGCGTGGTGATTAGTGTTTGAAGTTGACTCATTAAAAGTGAATTTAACATTAATACTGTAATTTGACTGTTCATTTAACCCTTGCGTGTAGGAGTCCTTATAGGTAGCAAATTGACCACAATTATTAAAACCACATGAACTACTGCTTATATTCCTTATCTGTGTCGTAATCGTGCCATTAGAGCCTGTGATGGTCTGTTTCATCTGAGTAATAGAGGTATCTGCGTTCCAGTGCCAAATATCACCCCCTAAAGTAGATGTCCACCCATTATTAATTTGTTCTTGAGTTAAAGTGTTATTTAAATTAATAGTAGATTCTATATATTTATCATTAACTCCAGCAATCGTTGTACTACCATGTAGAGAACTTATATTTGTTCCTGACCAAGTTCCATCTGTAAAATCTTGAGTAATAAGATTACCTGTAGTTTCTGCAAATAAAGTTAAAGGAAATAATAAGAATATTATTCTAATCATTCCAAGTCATACTAGCTTTACTAGTTCCTCTTAGTTCTCCCTTTCTTTTTTCAATCCATCTTGCTTTAGCTTTCTCACCAATCAATCCTTCTATAGGACAAGGTGTTCCTGCGTTCATCATAGCTTCCCATACATCATTGTCTTGACACATTAAAGATATTGCTGCGACTTTCATACCGAGTTTAGATAATACTACTACTGATTTTCTTCTTTCGCAATTAGGGTCTGCATAATAAGAACCAAATGTTCCACTAAATCCTATAACTGTTATACCAGCAGCGAGTGGAATAACACAACTATCTTGTCCATAGACACTCATAGCAGGTGCTGATGAGCCGTTTACGGCAGTTCTAGTATTAGAATTATTATTAGTTGAATTGCTTGTAGTAGTATTGGAAGATGATCCAGTCTGATAAGTGGTAGAAGACTCATACCCACCTGTGATTGCTGTGTTTGAACCAGCATTATTTGTTTGATTATTGTCAGTTGCTCCTGATGAAGTAACATCAGCTAGGGCTTCGCATGTACCAAGAACTATCATAGCTATTACAATTATCATTGTTGCTATTTTTATTCTATACATATCTATCTCCTAACTAAAGAACCTCCAAAATATAACCCTATAATTGAGCTAACAACGTGTGTATCTAAAGGTGTAATGATTAAACCAGTCATAGGTTTCCATTGTGTAACATCTATTGAATATGAAAATATCCAAAAACCATGTCGTATAGCTTCTGTATAACCTACATAAATAGGAGTTTCAGGTGCTATAAGAAAAACTAGTTTAGGTAATACTAGGATTGCGAATACGCACATTAAAGCTATCCAACGCCTTGTATTTTTAGTAAATGAATCCTTGACATCTCTTGCTTTATCTGCTTGTTCAGCTACAAAACCAGCTCGTGCCATTAACATTTGTTGTTCTTCAGCTTTATCTTTAGCCTTTTGAGCCATAATACCTAATACTCCACCGAGTACAGTACTTGCTCCCATGCTTACTAGTTCCATTGGTATCATTCTGTTTTCCTCAATTTAATTTCTTTAAATTCAGGTAGACTTACTAAAACTTCTTCTACATTTTTAGTTAAAATACCTTTTGATTTTTGTTCTTTAATAAATTTTTGTATTTGGGGTATAGTCATATTCTGAAGTTCTTTAACTAAAAACTCTGCTCTTTTGTTTATAGTTAATGATTTAACCCTAACATCAGCAGGAGTTAACCCTAACTGTTTATTTTTAATTCTTTTCTTTATTCCATTTAAAACTGCTTCATTTATATTTTCAGGATTATTTAACATTTCATCTGACAATACTTTTCTTCTTTCGCTTGGTTTAACATCTTCGAGTTTCTTAAAGATACTATAAGCTAACCTAGAATTTCTTGCTTTCTCAGTATTATCTTCTTTAGCTATTTGTTCTAGTTCAGAAAATTTACCTGCTCTTTTTTCATAGGTTTCAGGATAACCAGTACCAAAAAACTTTTTAGCTATAGGTATCTCTCTTATACTGAGTTTTTCGTTATTAACTACTTTACTTGTAATGTTAAGTATTTTTTGTAAGAACTGTCCAGGTCCACCAAAATAATTTCCAGCTAAATATTTAAGACTTTCAGGTGAAACATCATATCCTAAGTTTTTAGCAGTATCAGCTAAAGCAAAAGCCAGTTCCCCACCATAAGTGTCCATAGTCCAAGGGTACATTGTTTCTGTGCTATATTGATTTCTAGTTTCTAACCACTCAGGTCTTATTACTCTGCCTAATCCATCTTCATTAGCTTGTAATTCAAAATAAGGTCTAACAACTGTTGGTATAATACTTCCTCCAAAAGGACTTAAAGTATCAAAAAATTCTTCTCCTACTTCTTTTGCAACATCTCCTGGATTTTCTCCAAGATTTCCTAGAGCAAATTGTTGTGCTTTATCCATAGCTACTTTTAATGGAACTAAAGAATAACCTATAGGTAAAGAAAAATAAGAAGGCGAACCATCTTCTTTAGTACCTGTAACAATAACTAAGTTTCTATTAGTAATCCAATTACTTCCATGAGTAGATTTTATTTTTTCTCTCCATTCAGGATTCATAAAGCTATTCCATTGGTCAAATGCTGCTGTTATTGCAGTCATACCACCTAAAGTATTTACTAAATTTCTTCTATTAATAAACATATCTTTTTTACTACCATAAAACTTACCAGTATTTCCAAAAACATTTTTAAATAATACCTTGTTTGCTTGTATAGCTGGGTTAGCAAATAAATACATTGCTCTTAAAGCACCTACTTTTCTACCACCTTTGGTTGGATCAAAAGATGAGTTTCTTGCAGCTATAGCAGCTTTTTGTCCACTATATCCTTTATTTATCATCATTCTGTAAGTACCGAATCTTGTTCCATCTTCAAATATTTTATTAAAGTTATTAACTAAGTCATCAATTTTAGCAGCTTTTTGTTTTATTGATGCTGAAAAGAATGAACCATCTTTAGCCATATTAGATAATGAAGCTACTTTATCTTCAACTTGTTGTACTGTTGATAATCCATAACCACCTACAGCACCACCATCTTTTTTAAATTCTTTATAGAGTTTTGATAGTTCTATTTCTTCAGGTGTTGTTGGTTTAGCACCTTTCATCTCCATTTTATAAACAGTCTTCATGTCTTTAGCTATATTTATAGGATTTAAGATTTCTCTAGCTCCATTTTTATAACCTTGTTTAGTCATAACATTTACAAAGGCTTCAGTTCTATCTCTTGATAAGTTAGGTATCATAAATTCAGGACTATATCTTGTATATAAACTACCTAGATTTCTGTTTATCCATGTAGCTGCATTAAATATTGGTTCAACATATTTATCCATTGCAACTTTAGGTTTACCTTTAAAAGCTAAAGCTAGGTTGGCATCTTTAAAACTAATTAAAGTTTTCTCTCCATTCTCAAATACACTTAATGTAGTATCACTAGGAGTAACTTTATCTTGAAATTTATCTTTATCTATTTGTTTAAAGTAAGGTTGAGCATCTTTTCTAATATGTACGAACTGATCAGCAACATCTCTGTTTGCATCTAATAGTTTTTTAAATGCTATTTTTGCTTTATTAACCTCTGCCCTTCTTATTGTTTGAGCTAAACTCTCATTAATATTTTGTCTTATAGAACCCACTTCTAAAATACTTCCTTTTAATTGTCTTATCCCTGTGGTTTTTACTTCTCCAGTAGCATTACGAGAATTAAAATAAGTAGGTATATCAGTTTCATCAATTATTCTATTTAAAGGAACATAGTCTGGTCTTTCTTTTCTCCATATAGCTGCCTGTTCTTTAGAAACTAAACCACCACCTTCTACTTTATCTAATATTTTTTTAGATAAAAAACTAAGTTCTTTTATTTCAAGGTCAAGTAAATCTAAAACACCATTCTTTTTAAATTTATCTAAATGTTTTTTAGCTACCTCATCAGTCATTCCAGAACCATTTTTTGAATTAAGTCTTTTATTAACTTCTGGTGCATATTTTGCATGTAAGATAGTATCTAAGTCTTTAGAAAGTTCTTCTGATGTTCTTCCTATATCTGCTCCCTTTTTAACTAAACCTTCATCTATAATTTTATTAGAATTAAAAAGAACATCTGTTTGTTCTTTAATTTTTTGTTCTGATAAACTTATATGTGCATAATAATCAAGTTCATCTTTACCACCAGTTTTTAAAGGTCCACTATCTTTATAATAACCCCCAGATTCATCTTGGATTAATCTTGTTCTAATATGTTCATCATCAAAATCTTCTCTAAAGTTAGTAAATTTATCTTTATTTTTTTCTTTTACAATATTAAATTGTTTTTGTCTTAATAAATCTACTCTTTCAAATAATGTTGATACACCACCATCACTATTTATAAGTTTTAAAATATCTCTTGATTCTAGTCCTTCAATTTTACTATAAGCCTTACTAAACGCAGCTCCTGTTAAACCTAACCCACCACCTAGTAATGCACCTGTAAAACCAGCAGTAGTTAATTCATCTATAGTGGGCATACGACCTTCATCAAATCCTTTTTCAACAGTTACCCCACCAGTTCCTATAGCAGCACCTAAAGAACCTTGTCTTATAACAGCATCTTTAACTGCATCATATCCTTTCTTTCCTCTTGCTCCTGGTATTAAGTTAATAAAAGCATCAGCTAACATTCTTCCTTTAGATATATTATCAGGATTAATCATTTTTTGAGCTACATAAGAGCCATAAGCACCTGAAGATATACCACCAATGATATAACCTAATGGACCTGCAATTGCTGCACCACCAAGCCTTCCTGCTTCTCCAATAGCTATCTCAGTTCCTAACGCAGTAGCCATTCTAGTTATAGATGAATCTGTTTTTGGATTTTTAGGAGTAGGTTCTATTAGAGTACTTGTACCTAAGAAATCATCATCGTTAACTGATTTAGAACCAAAACCCTGTGGCATTCTTAATTTTATTTCTTCTTCTTTCTTTTGTTTAAATCCTTCTGGAAAGATTAAGTCAACCATATTATTCTCCAGTTATTGTGTAACCTTGTTGTTTTAATTTTGCCACTACTTGTACTTTAGTTAAGTTTGGATTCTTATCCATAATTGCAACAAGACTAGCTTGGTCAACAGCATTTTCATCTTCATCTCCAAAATAAGTAGAAGCATTTATACTACTATCTGTAGTTCCTGTATAATTATAAGTACCATTCGAGTTTTGTCTTACAACTATTTTTGCAGCTTCTCCTAAAGCATTTTGTCCTGCTTCAAGGGCTTCTTTCCCACTTCTAAAAGTATTTTGTGAATCTGCTACTGTCGATGCTGATTCTAATGCTTGTGTTAATGGAGTTTGTCCAGGTCTCGTAGGTCTCATTAAAGATAATCCTGCTCTAAGTAGGGAAGCATTTAATACTTCTTTAGCTGTAGAGTTAGAACTTGGTCTTAATACTTCTCCAAATCTCATTCCTGGATTTTCTACAGGAGTTCTACGAGTATAATTTTGTTGTACTGGTTGTTCTTTAGGAACATCTTCTCCAAATGGGTCATAACCTAATGCTCTACCACCATAATATGCTGCTGTTAAACCTAAACCTATAGGGCCTGTCGCTATTCTTGCTGCACCACCTAATAAACCTCCACCTAAACGAGCTCCTTTACCAATATATCTTCCAGCTTTTTGCCATCTATTTAATCCTGATACCCTTCTTTTTTCTGCTTCAGCAGTATATTCAGCATACTTTGCTGCTAATCTTTTTTCTTCTGCTAATTTCTCAGCAGCTAATCTAGGAATAGATTGTTGTTGTCTAGTTAATTTTAAAGCATCTGTTCTTTCTTGTATTTGTTTTAAAAATCTAGGATCATTTTCAACTGGAGTAGCCCCAAAAATACCTTTATAAGTACCACCTGAAGTTAATTCAGGATTTATAGGAATAGTATATTTTGCTCCTGGCCCAAATTTAACTGGTTTAAAATTTCCAGGTAATTTTAATTTTGTTCTTTTTTTCTTAGCCATTTAATCTCTCCTATTTTAATAACCCTGCGTACAGGTCTTGTGTTGGTAATCTTAATCCTGATGATGCCCCTGGAGAAGAAGTATCTAATCTTGGATTAGAGTCAGGTTGTGCTAATAATCCTTGTAATCCCATTATTACATTCATCATATCTGAACCAGACATTCCATCAAACATACCAGCAGTTTTTTTTAAACCTCCTGTATCTAAATTATATTTATCACTAATAGCATCATTCATAAATTGTGTATTAATATTAGGATTACTATCTAATAATGATAATTGATTTTCGAGATTAGGAATATTAGAAGGACCTACTTCTGTATAAGGATTACCTCTTTGTCTTAATAATTCTTCTTCAAGTAAATTTTTTCTATTTTGTATATTTACATTAGTATTAGCGAAGCCATGATTACCTTGAGAGAAATATCCTGACCCTGGTGCATTATCAATACCTAAAGCATAAGGAACATTTAAAAAACTAGGTTGATTATTTTGTTGTTTGCTTTGAAGTAAATTTTCAGTAAAATTACTTCTTTGTCCTGTTGTTAAATTTTGAATTCCACCTTGATTATTTCCAGGTATATTTATACCCCTTCTTTCTTGATTCTGCATTTCAATTAATCTTTGTCTTTCTAATGCACTTGGTTGATTCATTATCAACTGTCTGTATTTTTCCGATGTTAAACCCTGTGTTGCCATTTTATAATCTCCTAATTACTTAATAATCCGTATAATGCACCTGCTGCTGCTCCCCATGGTCCAAGTGTAGCTCCTGCTGTAGTTGACCAAGGATTTGCAAACATACTACCTATAGCCCCACCTGTAGCTGCCCCACCTCCTGTAGCTGCTAAATCACTAACTCCTCCACCTGATGAAGAAGATGTAACTGATGGTGGTAATATACTACCTGCTACAACATTACCATAAGCATTTAAACCTTGACCTGGTGCTTGTTGTCCAAAGTTAAATCTTTGCATAGCTTCATTTATAGCTTGTTGGTCTCTACCTTGTTGTAATCCACCTACAGCTCCTAATGTTTGAGCTGGTGTATTATAAGCACTTAAAATAGTAGGAGTTAAACCTAAAGCTGCTGTTCTTGTTTTACTTAAATCACCATAAACATCACCATACATTTGAGCTGCAACATCATTTGATTTAGTTAAATAATCTTTTATTACTTCGGATTCTAATATACCTTGTCTACTTCCACCCAATTGACCAGCTTGTGTAGCTCCTCTCCTTGCTTGTTGTAAACCTGATTCCATACCTTGTTGTATAGGTCTTAACCCTGCTGTTAAAGATTGTTGAAACATTGGGTCACTAAAAATTTGACTAGGATTCATTAAAGAACCCTCAAAAGCTGGGGTTAAAGAATTAGCTAAAGTAGATTGCTGTCCAAGAGCATTGTTTTGTAACATTTGCTCTGCTTGTAAAGAAAGATCACTTACATTAGCATAAGTTTGGTCAGGATAAAATTGTGCTGGACCTTGATTAAATTGATTTTGAGCTTGAGCATATAAATCTTTTAAATAAGGAGCTTGTCCTGCCCATGGCTCTGCATCTTTTGTAACTGTATTTGTATTACTTCCTTTTCCCATAATATACCTCTAGTGTATCGTTGTAAGTTCTTTAACTAGAACTGTGTATGCATTTTCATACCCAAATTTCTCTAGTTTTTTAATAAATCCTTTGCGACAAATAGTTTCCATTGCTACGCAACCCTGTTCTAAAGCCCATGCTTCTATTGTTTCTAAGTAATCTTCTACCCATACATCTAGTTTTTCACCACCTAATGTAACTATTCTACAAGTAGTTTTTCTAGGATATTCAATAACCTCTGTGGTTAGTACAGATACTATTTCTTTATCATCATCGTGTACCAACCAAAGTTGCATACGAGCTTCTGATAATCTTGCATAAATATCCATAACAGACATTTCATCTCTGCTTTTCCCATTACCCATTTCAATATAAGGCTCACATTCTACCCAAACCTCATCAATTCTATCCGATGGTATTCCTGATATATATAGACTCATAATTTCACCCAACTCCCTGCTGCGTTTCTAAAATAAATTCCTTCACCACTTCCTGGATTAAAGTTAGTTCCATCTCCATAAACGATATCACCTTGTTTAATTCTAGCTGGAGCTACATTTTTAACTTCTATAAAAGTTGTAGCATTTTCTTGTAAAGCAGATTGTATTCTTGAAAACTCTTGCAATAAGTATTGAGGTAAGTCTTCTGGGTTATCAGGTACTGGATTAGGTGTGTATTTATGTGCTTGAGCCATTATCTCTCTCCTACTACCTCGTATTCTATATCATATCCATTTAATTCAAAAGTTGTAGCTGTAGTGTTTTGAAACTTAATAGCTATGTACTTACCTGTTGCTCTAGCATCTACCTTGTTATTTGTATCAGGGTTAATACTTTGTTGAGTATTATAAGTATAAGTACCATCAGGTGTCATTGAACTACCTACAAATATTTCAGCACTTCCTGTACTAGAAAATCTTGGGGTAATCTTTTTTACTCTTTTAACAGTATTAGTATTACCATCTAAAGTTAATCCTTTTCTTTCTAATATCATTGTATAGTTAGAACCATTGAAATCATATCCATGGTCTCCTCTATAGAGTTTAGTATCTCCAGGACTTGACATTAATATACTAGTTTCTGTTGGGTTATAATTTCTTTGCCCCCAGTTTTCAGTAGTATCGTAAGCTATCCAACTTTGAGATTGTCCAGACCAAACAACTGCTGTTGCTCCAGGGTCTACTATTCCTAAAGCAATATGTAAAATATTAGGTAAATCTCTAAAACTAAAAGCATTTTTCTTATAATTATAAATTAATGCTTTATTACAGTACGTTGAACCTACTGTTGGATAAGATACCCATATTTCATTTTTTCTTTTATTATGTGTTACAAAAACATTAGCATAATTAGTGCTATCTATTTCTTCAAATAAAGTTCTTTTAACTACTTCACTAGCTATAGATTCTTTACTTACACCATTATGAACAATAATATCTCCATTAGTTAAAACAAAGTGTCTACCATTAAATTCAGCTACACAGTTTCTTGATAAGACTCCTGAGTCATCAAACAGTTTCTTTAAACTAAAGACTAGGTTTCCACCTTCATGATTCATTATATAAGTAGTATTTTCTTTATATATTATAAAAGATTGTTTTAATGGAAATCCATCTACTATAAATTCTCCAGCATCACCAACTGTTGCAAAACCAGCATCATTTGTAGATGAAGCTGTCCATGAACTAGGTAATGTTAAGTTTTCAGCAGCATCTCCCCATCTAACCTTATTAGGATAGTTGACAGATGATTCTGTTAGGTTTAAAGCTATTAAATAATTACCATAAGGTCTTATTGATTTACAGGTTGTATTTGATGGCCAATTAGTTAAATCAGTAAATTTACTAGCTCCTGTAGTCGCTAAACATTGAGGATCATCAACACCATTACATAAAATAGGAAGTCCGTTAAATACAGAACCTACCCAATTTCCTGCTACTGTTAAATTAGTTGCATAAACCCCTGAAGTTCTTGTGTATTCAACATGATTAGAACCATCGTATCTATAAATCTTTGTTGCTCCAGCATAGAACCAATAACTATTATCTCCTGTAGACCAGTTTAAAGAAAAATAAGGAGCTATTGTAGGAGTTCCAAATACAGCATCTTGTCCTAAAACTTTCTTAGCTGCATTATCTTCAAATCTAGTATTTTGTGTATGTGAAAAATACTCATTAGGCAATGCCGTATTATTAGTATCTTTAATCATTCCTTTTGGATTTAATATTTGAAGTGTTGCCATTATGCAGTTCTACGCCACATATATGCAACGATGTATGGTTGTACGTTATTATGAGCTGCACCAGAACCTTGTGATGCTGGTGAATAGTCAGATAATCCAGTAGTATTTCCTTCTGAAACCCCACCATTATCTCCATCATTCGTGCTTACTTCTATTACATGAGTATGTGATGGTATCTCTGAAATACTTAATGTATGTGTTTTAGCACCACCAGTTTCTTGAACTGTATCAAAATCACTATCTCCTGCATTTAACCCAACGATAACTCTACCAGAACCAAAAGCTGCCCATGTTCCAAAACCTAATAATGTTCCAGGATTAGTAGCTACTGCTGCGTTTATATAAATACTTCCTACAGGATATACAGCTTGTAAAGTTGTTGCTGTATTAGAACCTATAGTTACAGTGCCTGATACAGTTAAGTTTCTCATTCCTGTTGAATCTTTACTTGCATCGACTGTTACTGCTTTAGATGCTTCTGCTGTGCCAAGTGTTGTAACATCTACATAATTTAGTTCTGCTGTATTAGCTGTAACGCCATCTAGTTTATTTAATTCGGTATGTGTAGAAGTAACTGCTCCAGTAACACTAGGGAAGGTTGCTTTGACTGTCGATTTTAATAATCTTAAATGGTCATCACCTTCATTAACTGGATCACCAGCTACTGGGTTTGAACTATTTAAGTCCGATATATATGTTCCTGTTTCTAATCCCATTTGTTTCTCCTATCTTTATTATGGTTTCGGATATTTATCCTTAATTACTTTAATTGTAGCTTTCCAACTATCTATACCATTGTGATATATCTCATCTAATTGTTCTTCTATTTTAGGATATTCTTTTTCTCTTTTCCATTTATAGGCTATAGCTTCTGATTCTGAATCAGCAGTAAGTTCAACTGATGTTTTAGAACGTTTTATATTAGTTAATATAACTTTATCTGCTTGAATATCTTCTGTCCAACCATCAAGTATTTCTGTACTACTGTCATATAAAGGAGTAACTTCCTCTAAAGGATAGATACCAAGTTCTGCTAATGCACTCCAGTCATCTTTACTGTTATATAATCCAGATGTGTTCTTCCAATTTTTAGGTAAAACCCCTCTATAAACTACTACACCTTTTTCTACTATCGCTACATTTGACATTTTTTAAGCCTCAATTCTTGTTTAACTTTAGCAAAAGGTTTATCCCAGTTACCATAATCTTCCTGTCTTATTAATTTAACCGAATCATACCAAGCTGATTTACTACCTGGTACTGCCCAAGTAAAGTAAGCCATAATAGGTGCTATCACCCAAGTTTCTTTTCCCATAGCTGCTGATAAATGTGCTATTGATGTACAAGAAGTTATTACTAAATCCAAGTTAGCTATAGCCCCAGCAGTTTGTTCCCAATCTGTAAGATATTCTTCAAGGTCAGTTATGTTATATTTTGATACATCAGTATGAGATGAATCTGATAATTGTAAGGAATATAAATCAACTCCTTCTTGATTAACAGCATCATAAAATCCCTTAAATGGAAATCCTCTCATTTGTTCGTGTTCAAACTTTTGATTACCACCCCATCTAATACCAACTTTAAAACCATCTTTTTTAATAAGTTTAGAGAAGCGATTAACACATCTCACGTTTGGTGTTATATATGGTGAGCCATCTAAATCTTTATACTCACAACCTAGTAAATGTGCTAATGAGAACGAGGGTATATAGTAATCATGCCAAATACCTTTTAATATATCTGCTTGTGCTACTGCTGATACTCCGTTAATTCGTGCAAATAATGAAGCTAGTTCAGGTTGACAAGCAACAATGACTTTAGCTCCTTTAGCGACAAGTTGTTTAACGAAACGAACATTAATAATCTCATCACCAAAACCACCTTCCATATAGATAAGAACAAATTTATTATTTAAATCTTCTTTGCCATTCCATCTAATTGATACCATACCACCTAAATCATTTTCATTTCCCCACGCATTTAAAGAACGACCTCTTTCTATTAAAGCTAAACCTTTTTTTAGTTCACCTTTTGCAAGATAGAACCAACCTCTATTGAAAGCTGCTCTATTACATTCTGGTTCTTCTTTTTCTAATTCTTTGACAACTTTCCAAGCCTGTTCGTTTTTACCTTGTACTGCTAACATTAATTGATAATCAAGTTTACTGTTTTCTTTTGCTAATTGTTCTGCTTTTTCCATATTACCATTAGTTCTATTCATAATAGTGTCTACCATAGACATGCGTACTTTACCTATAGGTTTTTGCAAATTTACTTCCATGCTACTAATGCTAGTCCAGTTAAAGTGACATCAGTAAATCCAGTTTCAGTACCAATCTGTGTAAAACTGCTTACATTTCCAAGCCCACTAGTACCAGTACCAGAGTAATAAATACCACCATCTGTTTTCATAACAACTAACCAATCATGATTAGCCCCAGTTGGTAAAGTATGAGCCCAATCAGTACCAGAACCAACTTGTACTGGAGAAGTTCTTGATGTGGTATTTCCATGTCCAAGTTGCCCAATATAATTTTCACCCCATGTCCATAAAGTATTATCTGTTTTTATAGCCATAGCAGCACCCCCTATGTTTCCAGCTTCTAACCAATCAGTTAAAGCCCCAACTTGTACTGGTGAAGTTCTTTGCGTAGTATCTCCTAATCCTAAAACTCCAGAATTATTCCTACCCCAACCCCATAAAGTACCATCTGATTTTACTACATTACGATTACTACCACCTTGTCCAGGCGATTCTGTATTTTGCCAAGTTTCTAAACTACCTAGTTGAGTTATTGTTGACTTATTGTCAGTAGCATCACCTAACCCAGATTGTCCATAATTATTTTGTAAACCTACCCATCTCTGTCCTGTGGTTATTGTTCTACCAACTGATGCAGACCTACCCATCATTAAAAATTGTTGTACTGCCATATTATTCTCCTACTTAGAATCTAAACTCATTGCTTGTCCATGCCAAATAGTTCCACCATCTATTGTGGCAAATACTAAAAGGTCTACTCCTGCTGCTGTCAATGTAGGTGCTGTTCCTGCTTCCCAATCTACTGAAGCTGGCCAATTAACAGTCTGACTTCCACCATTAGTCATCACAAAAGAGAACATACATAATTCATCTGATGCTGTAGGATTATTAAAAGTAAAAGTTGTGGTTGAAGTATCTACAGTTCCAGATACAGAATTACCAAGTGTTAAATCTATTATTTGAGTTCCACCACCTATTGAACCTATTGCATTAGTTGTGTAACCAATATCTTTAAGATTAATATCTATTAATGTATTTCCTGCTGTTATCCCTGCTGCTGTTCCACTAGTATTCTGATTACCTGCTGCATCTACACCTGGTAAATTTATAGCTGCTGAACCATCAAAACTTACACCACCAATATTTCTAGCTGTAGTTAAAGTTGCTGCTGATGTTGCTGTTGCTGCATTTCCAGTAGTTGAACCTGATGTGCCTGAAGTATTACCTGTTACATTACCTGTAATATTTCCTGCGAAAGTTCCTGACAATACATCTGTACTAGCATTAAAAGTTAAACCTGCTGCTGACTTAGGACCTAAATCTCCAGTAGCTGCCGTAACAAATAAAGGAAAGCATGTTGTGTCGGTGCTTTCATCTGCTATTGTAATTACTGTTGGTGTTGCTGCTGATGCTGTTGCCCATTCAACACCTGTTGCTTGTCCTGAAGCTGCTGTTAATACTTGTCCGTTACTACCTATTGATAACATCTGTGGATTACCAGTACCATCACCAATTAAAATCTTTCCTTTAGTAGCCATATCAACTGATGTAACTGCACCTGTGCCATTACCAATCAATACACCATTAGCTGTTAAAGTTGTTGCACCTGTACCACCACTTCCTACTACTAGGGTTGCTGATAGTCCTGCTGCATTTCCTGTTGTGCTTCCTGAAGTACCTGATGTGTTTCCAGTAACATTTCCTGTAAGTGGTCCACTAAATGCAGTCGCAGATAAAGTATCTGAACTCGAATTAAAAGTTAAACCTGAAGCAGACTTCGGTGCTAAATCTCCTGTTGCTGCTGTTGTAAATAATGGGAAACAAGTTGTGTCTGTTGATTCATCTGCGATTGTAATCGTTGTAGGTACATAACTTGAAGATGCTTTAGAATCTAATTGTGTTTGTATGTTTGAAGATACAGTATCTAAGTAACCTGCTTCTGTTGAAGTTACTGCTGATATACTAACATCTCCACTACCATCTGACACTAACAGTCTTGATGCTGTTAAATTTTCCATTTTAGAAAAAGCTAAAGCTGCTGAAGCATTTACATCAGCATCTATAATTACGCCACTTCCAATTGCTGCCGTACCTGTTGTTCCTATAGATATATCTCCTGATATAACTACAGGATTAAAATTCGTTCCATCTGCTATTAAAGCTGCACCACTGGTATTAGTTGCCATAAACAGATCATCACCTGATATGGTTAAATCACCACCTATAGTAGCATCACTAGAAGTAGTTAATGTTCCAGAAGAAGTAAGGCTTGTTGCTGTAACTGCTGGTAGATTAGCTGCTAAATTTGTAACAGTTAATTTATAGTTTGCACCTGAATAAGCTATTGCAAAGACTGATGCACTATTAGGGGTTGTTGTTGCTGTTAAATCACTAAATTTTTGTGTTGCCATTTATTGTATTACCCATGTTGTGGTTGCCGTTGCTGGTACATCTTGCCAATCGTCAGGAGCTATTACTACTGCACCTTCTTGTTGAAGCAATAATCCGTTTTCTGTAGTTAATACATTTAAGTTATTTTCTGTTTCAAAATAACCACTAGATGTATTAGAAACTATAGTCCATGTAGTCATTAATATAATCCGTAATCAATTCTTGTTACTGGTGCTGTACCACTATGTCTATCTCTTTCATTTGATTCTATAATATCTTTTTTTGCTCTATCGTATAAGCCTGACCATACTTGTAATCTTTGGTCATTCATTAAATAGGGTTCTGCTTCTACTAATGCTCCATATAGATAAACATCAGGGTGGTGTGTAAGCATATCGTTTGTTGTATTTGAATCTGATAAAGCCGTAAAGGTTTTATAATAAGATATCTCAATCTCATAAACACCATCAGGTATAGGTCTAATTTGTATATCATTACCTTTGATTGAATAGGCTTTAGGTTTACCTGTGCTACTTCCAGCTTGTAATCTATCCATTATTTCAGGAGTTAGATATTGTAATGCTGTTTTAGGATCAGAATTTAATTTAATATTACGCATAGCTATATAATTATCAGGTAATGAATAGTATTCAGTATCTGGAATTGTATTAGCTGTAACCCTAGTTTCCATTCTTCTTATTTTAAAATCTCTTTTATGTCTTGTTTCTGCTAAAGAAATAAAGTCAGGAATAATATCTGTCAAATCTTCTCTGTTTAACCAAGAAGCTATAGATGTTTTTAATTCTGCATATGTTGTTATAGCCATTAAAATCTCCAAGCCATTGATGCTTTTATTTTTTTACCATTCTTTCCTTTACTAGCTTTTACTTTAATGCCACTCTTATTTTTATAACTTATTGATTTTTCATTTCTACCTAAACTTGCAGCATATTTACTTGTACCTGTATCATATTCTTCAGTTAATGTAGTATTTTTTATTAAATTACTTAATGTTCTTGCTTCATCTTCTCTAAAAGGATTGATATTAGAGTAACTTTTCTTTACACCATATTTTTTTTCTTTTTTAAATTCCATTGGCATTATATCACCCTACTCGTTGTTTTTAGATACCTGTAATCAGGACTGTTTAATAATCTTCTTACTGCTGGTGCATGATTCTTATCATATAAATCTACACCAAATTTATTTTTCCACTCATAGTAAATTGTAACAGGAATCCTTGCAGATAATCGAAGTTCATCTCTTATACTGTGGTCTTCCTGTTGCAATCTTTTGTTTTGGTCAAGTAACTTAGTTAGGTCTTCTGACCTATGTTGTATAGCACCTGTGCCATCAGCAGAATGAAAGTGAAACGTTTGTCCATCTCCCAATTTTCTACTCATTACTCACTTAACTCTTGAACGTATACAGTGGGAGTTCCACTGCCATGAATAGTAGCTAATTTCATACCACCATCTATTTTAAAGACAATAGATTCATCTCCTGCCATGTAAATAGAATTGGCAACAGTAGCTGTTGGACTTGCTGCAAACTCAATAAATACAGGACCAGTAGTTGTAACTCGTACATATTCAATACCAGAATCAAAAGCAGATGTTTGTGCTGATGAGCCACTAGTAGTTCTTGTGTGATTGTTGATTACTCTGTAACCACCTAGCCAATTACTCATATTTATCTCCTAATCCAAAATGTTATTTCAGCTAATATTGCATTTGTAGATGCACCATCAGTAATCATTTCGATTGTTCCACCTTCTTCAACATTGTTAAGTGCTGTAGGAACAGATGAAAACGTAGTTCCGTTTACAGAACCAGTATGTGTGAATGAAATCCCACCACCAGTTACAACAGTACCACCGATTTCAAAGGATAATACAGCAGGTGCTGTAGCAATAGTGCCTCTACCCATAGCTGTAATCTTTATAATTCTTCCACCATCTGGAACAACTACAAAAGAACTAGCAGCTGTAGAAAGTGTAGCTATTTCGCCTTTTAAAAAATAATCATTTAATGTTCTCATTAAATTTCTCCAATATTAATAACCTCGTTCCGAAGCGATACTTTCTTCAAGGTCATCATTAATGTATCTGGGTGGGGGAGTAAAAACAAAGGAGTTAAAATCTCCCCCTTTACTAACTATGAGGAAAGTAAAATTTTATTAGCTGGTTGTGCAATCTGCAATTTTAGCTGAAGCAGCTTCGTTTTTAGCAACGAGAGTATACTCACATAATAATTGTTTGATTTCAGCATCACCAGTTTTAGCTAAGTCTTGAACTGTGAAAGGTCTTAACGTATTCATAGACCACATTTCTGTGTCCACTATCATAGTTGTTCTTCCTCCACTTCTTAAAACTCTGTCAGCTACTACTTTAACTTCACCGAAGTCAGAAACATAAACATCGATAGTCGCAACTAAGCTTTTATCTTCTGCCATGTCCATACGAGTAGAGTTTCCAGTGAAACCTGATACTTTTTGTTTGTTGAATGAACCAACAATCATTAAGTTAGGGTCTCCACCTTCATCGTAACAAGATTTAAGACTTGATTTAACTAATGCTTCAGTTAAAACTCTTTGAGTTCCATCTGTTACAGCACCAGTTGTACTATGTGTAGAACCACCAGCTCCATGAGAGTCGTTAGTATTACACCAAGCTTCAAATCCACGAAGTCTACGGCCTGTGCCTGATGAACCAACAGTTGCTACATTAACACCTGTTAAATCAAACTCCATGTCTCTTTTTAGTTCTTTACCAGCTTTAGCTATTTGATAAGCCATCTCTGATGTCATTCCAGCTTTGTTGATAACTTCTTGAGTACCAGTAACTACAATAGGTTTCGTAGAAATCTGAGTATAGTTAAGTAGTTTAGTAGTTGCAACTAAAGCCCTTGAAGGAGCGTTGTCGCCCTCCATTACTACGTTTGTAGCTGCTGCTACTAACGAGTCTGTTTGCCATTCATGTAATGTACTAGAAGCTGAACCAGTTCCAATAGAAGACATAAAATGGGTGTCTGTTGGTGAGATGTTGTAAATAACATTCGCCAAGTCTTCTCGTCTATCACTAGAGTCGAAGGTTTCATACGCATTTGTATAAATTGCCATTTTTGATTACCTTTATAAAAAAGTTATAGTATTAGACTATCTAGTCAAAAGACTTTCAATGAGGCTTGAAGCATCACTTATATGTCCAGACCTTTTTAGTCTTGCTCTTTTTGCCTTAAGCTTATCACTAGATATTTCTTCTCTACTTGCTGGAGAACCAGGTTTTTGAACTCTAGGAATAACTTTTGATTTCTTTCCAGAAATCTTAGCTGATAAAAGATTTTCATACAACATAGCTTTATGAAGAACATCTACAGACCTTGCATCGATTAAGCTATTAACTTCCTGTTCAGAAAATCCTTTTTTGACTGCAAAACTTTTTATATTTTGTTTAAGTTTTGGGCCTTTATCAGGGTCATTCCATTCAGGTAGTCTTTGAGCCATAACCTGTTGCTGTCTAGCGAGTTCTTCTTGCCATTTAACTTGGTGCTCTTGTTGTGATTTGTATTGGAGATTTTCTTGTTCTTCCGATACCATTCTTTTATTTTCCTGAAGTTCTCTATACTGGTCACGCTTAAGCATGTATTCAGTTGGATCTTCTTCCTTGAGTTTAGTCCAGTCGGTAGATGAAAGCTCAGTAATCTGAGAATCTGCCTGTGAATTAAATTGTTCAAGTTGTGATAAGTAACGCTGTCTTTCTTGTTGAGTGGCAGCTAATTCTTCATCAGCTTTCTGCCTTTGTTCGGACAATACTTGACTTTTTCTTGTGTAATCAGCGTGTCTACTGTAACCAGCTAAAAGTTCTTCTTGGGTGACTTCAACATCTTTACCATCAACTTTGACAGTGTATGTATCAAGTTCCTCGTTTCCTTCTACTTGGTCTTGGTCTACTAAGTCTTCAACAGATAATTCGTTAGAATTACTTGCTTCGACTTCAACTGATTCGGACTCCATGTCCTGTGCAGAAACTTCTTCCGTTATTTCTGTTTCTACTTGGTCTTCTGGAATTTGTTCTTCACGAGTTTCCATTAAACCTTGTAGTGCTTCCTGAGCCGATTTCACATCTTTAACAGGTGTGCCACCGAATCTAGAATCTTGTGTAGGGATATCATCTTTTGCCATGATTATTTACCTCCCTTTAAATCGTTTTCAACTATTTTGCCATTCTCCATAGTGTTCACAAGTACATTTTGTGCTGTGAGTACACCACGAAGTGAGAAATATAAAGATTCTCTTTTACTAGATTCTTCTATCTCTGTTCTAATCCATTGTTGAAATATATCGTTTTGGATTACTTCATAAGATTTTATTAATAAAGGGTCTTTAAGCAACCTTTCGGCATCTTGCCCTTCCTTTATTTGATTATCTTTGTCTGCCATTGTCTTCTCCTATTTGGTTGATTCTATCCACAAAGTCTGTGGTTATAGTTTTTCTCCCAGCGAGATAACCCTGAATATCATTCCTAGGAATAGATGTCTTCAAGCATACCTCATTAATTGAAAGTCGATATTTCAACATTAGTTGTTGTAATTCTGTTTTTGTCAGTTCTGACTTTATATCAAATTTAGACAAATTATTTCTTCTTTTTATTGTTTTTAATTGGTGGTCTTCCTTTTTTGTTTCCGTAAGTACCTTTTCCTTTTGGCATTATAAGAACCTTAATATTGCGTGAAACTTATCGCTTAACATAACGAAAACAACAATAGCTCCATACGTTATATATTTAAATCTAAATACTTCTACCTTGACATCTCTTATATCTGTTTCTATATGAGCTAAATGATTATTCTTAATAATTCTAATATCATTTTTAATTAATTCTATTTCTAAGTTAAGTTCGTTTAAGTCTTTCATGCTAAAGGCAACCTCTTTCGTTTAGGATAAATCTCTACAGCTTTTTTTACAGCTACTTTTTGTTTATCCCCTTCTCTAGTTAAGTTCTTAATTTTCTTAGAAACTAATTTATTTCTCTCAATTCTTCCATATCCAGAATGTGTAGGGAATCCCATTAGCTTGGTCCTATTCCTATAGGTCTGTTTTGTACGGACTCTAAAGCAAGTTCTTGTTCATTAAGTTCTAGTTGTGATTTCTTAATTTGTAACTCTTGTTGTTTAAGAGCAAGATTAATTACAGCTTCTTCTTGTTTAAGTTTTAACTCTTGAGTTTTAAGTTGAGTTTCAATTTGTAGTTCTTGAGCTTGTAATTGTAGTTTTTGTAATTCTACTTGAGCTTTTTGTTGGGCTACTTTTTCTTCAAGTGTTGGTTCTGGTGGTGGTTTAGGTGGCATCGTTTCAGGATTAGATATAAACTGATCTGAATTTTTATATCCTGATTGAGCTATAAACTCACTTACTGCATTATATATATTCTGTGGAGTAACTAATGAACCCATTCCTCCATTTTGAACTAAACCTTGTATTATTTGCATAATAGAACCCATAGTTTGAGTCTTAGCTGATTGACTACCACTACCGACTCCAACATTAATAGTACAATTTAATTTTTCTTTCCACTTGGAAACATCTATGGGTACAAACTTACCATTAAGATAAGCTATTTTCTTTCTATCTTCATATCTTTGCACTAGGGCGTATATGCTCCTAAATAGGTCCTTAATGCCTGTTTCTGCAAACATACGTGCTATGAGCTCAATCCTTTGCATAGAGGACTCTGTCGCTGCTGATATTGCCCCTGAAGTCACATGTGAGTTAAGTACATCTGGATTTAATCCTTGAGTCATCTTAGATACACCACTTCTTTCTTCTCTAATACCATCTAGGTATTGAACCATTTGGAAAGCATAAGGTTGTATTTGAGGAGTAGGTAAAGCTGTAACAGCACCTGGTGATCTCATTCTTACTATACCACCTGGTTTAGAAGATAATAAATCATCAAGTTCTACTTGTCCTGCTAAGACTGCATATCTTGCATTGTTAGTTAAATACATATTATCAAGAAGATTTCTCATGATAGTAGATTTAATTAACTGTATATCTTGTACTGTATCTGCAATACTCATTCCATGAAACTTATGAGGTATTGGTAGTGGGCATATAGTAGAGAAAGGAATTGAATCTATTTCCTCGTTATCTAAAATAACATCTCCACCCTTTGTAATCTTTCTTAATTCTGCAATGCCATCACCATCGTAATCGATGTGCATGTAACATTCTTCAATCCAAACTTTTCTTGATGCTCCTTTACCCTCTTCTGCTGGAACTGAATCTTCATCAAAGCCAAATCTAGCTTGTCTTTCTTCATTCCATTCTGCATTGTTGTGGGTATAGGTAGGTAAATCTTCTACAATGCTTTTAGAATATCCTTCTAAAATTAAATCACTAACAGATTTTTTAACTCTATGACATACAAAACTAGCATCTTCAATAGAAATTGCTCTTCTTGATACTAAAAATTCTTCTGGTGGAACGGATAAAACTCTTACCTGTCCATCTATAGTTACTTTTTTAACCTTAACATCATGCTCAACAACCTTTGGACTAACTAAAGTTCCATAGTCATCTACCTGTTGTTTCATAACAATAGTTTCTGTATGCTCTATGACTTCTAAGTCATCATTTACTAGGATTGATTGATACTCAATCTCAGTTAGGTTCGTGTACGTTTCAGTAGAAACCTCTTTTTTTTCTTCCCAGAAATGTTTAATGACTCCAGTCTTACTTATCAAAGCATCTTTAAATACATCATACAAGACTTTAAATCCATTATTTTGTTTATTAAAAACATAGTTAACATAATCAGTTGCTTGTTGAGCCATTTCGACATCTTCAGGCCCTTGAGGTTCAAATTCAGCTACATTATTATGAGTAGTAAATATACGCATAAGACTAGGCATAATGTATTCAATAGTATCTCTTACATCAGTTGTAACGATTTCACTACGACCTTCTATTTCATTACCAAAAGGTTCTCCAAGATAATACTTCATAGCTTCTTCTCTTTGAGCAGACAGTTCTGTATTGAAGTTTCCTGAAGCAGATTCTATTTCGTTACTTAATTGTGAAGCTAGTTCATCATCAGTCATTTTTTTGGTTTTAGCCATTTATTTTTTAACCTTGTAAAATCTATCTTTTAATCTTTGTGCTGCTGAAGTATCTTGTTTTACATTATATCCAGCTTTATTTAAATTTCTTCTTATATCATTATCTTTTAAATTACGAGAATTTAAGCCTTGTCCGTATTTTCTTTTACTAAGTGCATCACTTATTCTATTTTCTTTTCTTTCTGCGTGAGTTTCTTGTCTGGCTTTAATAAAAGCTTCCCTCTGTAAATATTTTTTATTAGCTCTTTCTTCTCTACTCATTCTATTCCATTCTTTATCAGAAATATTAAAATAGTTTTGTGCTAGTGTTCCCATAATTTTCTCCTATACTATGGCTACATCAGGGCCTAATCTACCCTTACTGTTCCATCGTGAATTTTTAGTTGTTGAATGTCTTAGGCTCAATGCAGCGTATCTTGTAGCCGACATTAAATCATCTTTAAGTTTAACTAGCTTTCCATCTTTACGATGATACATACGATACTCCTCAAACCAGTCATAAAGGGTATTAAATACTTTGAACTTTCCATGTTCCATTCGGTCTAACATTTCCATTAGTCCTGACTCTACACTATTTCCCCCTTTCTTCTGTCCGATTGCAGGAGGATTCTCAAAATGAAAAGGTAACATATTAACTCTAGCATCTCTATATTGCTCGGCTAGGGTAACACCACTTCCTTTATCGTGTTGATAACCATCGTGTGGCCATACTATAGGGATATAATCACTACCTTCTCTTTCATTGATGTGAGAACCATGATAACTCGGTATTTGTTTAGCCATTCTATAACAATCATAAACGTATACAATGTCTTTATCTCTATCCCATGCTAACCATGCAACGGCAGTAGGGTGATCGTATCCAAAATCTATTGCTGCTATTCGTGCAAAATGACTAGGAATAGTAAAAGGCTCGATGGATAAGTTATCCTCATCTATAGGAAATACTAACCCTGAACCAATCATCGGTATCCCTTTAGACCTCATCTCTCTCTCGTGTTTAGGGAGAGCAGCTAAAATCTGTTCTTTCATATCATCGGTTAGATGTTCTGCATCTTCCCAACCTGCTGTTATAAGGGCTTGTGAGGGCCTTAAATCAGAGGTGAAGTTCTGTACTACTTCAGTCATACCTGATTCTGGGGTGAATGTAAGGTAAACTAATCCTCTTTTATCGAGGGTACGAGTAATACATTGTGAATAAATATCTTGTGGAGGTTCTTCATCTAGCCATATAAGGTCTAAACTCTCCCCCATAAATTTCTCTGCCCCTTGTTCGTAAGCCTTAAAGGCAACACGAGACCACCCACCTGTGCTATGTTTTACAAGTACCGAGGAATGTGCATTGGGCACACCTGGTTTTCTTGTCGTTTCGCCAATGAGATGTTTAGGAATACTTCCCTTCCCTTTTTCTCTGGGGTTGTCTGGTTGCCCAAATAATTCTTTTTGGCATATATCTCTTGTGGTTTCATTAGAAGCTCCACATACCCATGCTCTTATAGGTTTATCAAATACCTTACCCTTCCACCATTTAGGATAAAGTCCTGTTAGGTGAGCTGCCATTTCCATTGCTCCCACGTAGGATTTACCTACTCGGTTAGCTGCCATCAATAATCTCTGATTGGCCTCTGAACCTGCTGTATGGAATCTTTCTTGAAATCGGTAAGGGTGGTAGTAGTTTAACCTGTTTTCCTCTTGTCGCTTGTTTAGCTCCCCTAGGATCTGTTGTGCTCGTTCTCTAGACATAATACTCCACCTCTAATTCTAATTATATTTTTTAAGGTGTCAATAGATAATGTACTTTATTTTACTTACTCCCTACTTATTCTAGAATTACTCTAGAGTTAGTGTGTAGTAATATATTTTATTAGTATTGATATTCCCCTCCGTAGCAGATGTGGGACTATATATATAATATCAAATAACAAAAGGGGGTTACGCCTGTACAATAAACGTACAATAATCGTACATGAATCATACAATAATCGTACATGAATCATACAATAATAGTATAATAATCATACAATAAACGTACATATAACGTACTAATATATGAATCGGTCAATGATGTGCTATTTATTTGGTATGGAATGGGTGAGAAGATAGAGACTACTATTTATATCTTACTTGTATCTAATAGATAGATGTTAATGATTGCTTATCTTCTACTATCTTTATAGTGTCTTATGAGTATAGGCTATTGAGTCATCTCTTTAATGTAGGCGAATCGTATACATAACCTAGCTATTGTCTAGTTACTAACCAATGATTAGATCATTAACTGTTAAGTGTCTTAGTATAGTAGATACTGGACATTGAGTCTTTTATTTTGGTTATCGCGATCTGTTAATTATTATTAGACATGTAATATAAATACTCATATATAGATATATATCTTGTAAATAATATTAATGAGTCTATTATTAATGGTAAGTAACTTAATAAATAGGTGAATTATGGAAGTTTTAGAAGATGTGAAAGAAGTTTTTAATATCTGTAGCAAGTTTACAGAACAAAACTTAAAAGATGATTATATGTATATGTATACATCTGAAGATAAACAAAGACATTACTTTAAACATATAGACAATAGAAACACTATAAAAATAGTAATTAAATAGATAATGGAATAATTAACGGACATGGAAGTCCATAACTTAATAAAGGTGAAATTATGAAATATGAATGGGAGTCACTAAAAGATGTTTTTATTAAATGTAATAAATGTACCAATGAAGATTTAATAAATGATTATGAAATTTATATGTATACAGATAATAAAAATTATATGTTTAAAAATATTAATACAGATGAAATAATTACAATTAAACCAATTAAATAAATAGATCATTATATATAACTAACCCTGTATTTATAATATAGGGTTTTTTTTGTTTGTGTCTTTTAGTCTTTTAGTCGATTTGATAGTAATATATCAGTTATTAACTTCAATATGGATTAGTAACAGCTTGATTTTGAGCTTTTTATCAGTCTCGGCTACTGTTATAACCCTTTAATTATTTATGCTAAAAAAAAACCTAGTATACAGATTATACTAGGCTATTAATGGTTATATGGTTATTTTATTTTAGAATATTTCTTTATTAAAGTTAGCTTTTACTTCAATTTGGACATTCCAGTCACTATTCCATCCAGCTTGATATTCTTTATCACAATTAAAAAATACTTCTTTTAAAAATCCCTCAAGGTCTACTGGATCAACCTTGCCTATAAATTCCCTAGTAATAACTGGTTTTTTATATGGAATAGACTTCTTTTTTTTACTATCCCAGTATTTTGTTTTAGTAATTACTCTTGTAATTGTCATGTCATCAATAAATACAGTCATCTTATTTTCTCCTATGTTTATATATGGTTATTTAATTGTTATTCTCACTCAATGAAACACTTATTATATTATTAAGTGGAATATCATGCTTATTCATTGCTTTATTCATAGCAAAAAATTCATTAATAGCAGAATAATATGCTATATGGACTTCTTTTTTTGATAATTCCATTATTATTTTATATATATTTTGTTTTTGCATTTTATTTACCTCGATTTATTAATCTATTTATATATAATTTAAGTCTATATAACTGATATGATATATAGCTTTCATTACCTCGTAATATATGCATATCATCATCAATATATATATCTTGTATAGTTTCTATTTTCATTTGTTATTTACCTCGTATATAGTTTAATTAAGTTTTTTAAGTGAATATTCACCTGATTTAATCTTTTTTTCCGTTTGTTTTTTATCTTCATTTAAAAATATATTCCTATATTTTCCCGTAGTTTTTGAATAGTCCCAATAATCAGAATCTAAAATTATAGATCCGTTATTATATTTAATAGCTATTATGCTGTTATATGATTGAAATATTTCAGCATCTTTAACTTCAAATATATATTGGTTTTTTTGCAATGTTCTAAAAGACATATTTTTAATATCTTCTATGGTTGTTAAGTTTTCCATTTTATATACCTATGTTTATTCAATATCTCATTATAATATGAAATATATCTATAATACAAGTTAAATTATAAATATATTATCAATAGACTAATTAATTTTATTATGCCTATATATTGGATAGATCAGAATAAATAAGAATAAATAAGATTAAATTAATTAAATTGAATTATGATAAACGGCTAAGATTGAATATCTAGCTGACTGAATAACTGATTGAATAATCGGCTATGATTAACTGATTGAATTGAATAATCGGCTAAGATTAACCGACTGAGATTGAATTAAGTAGCACTTCCATATGCTACCATGAGGGATATTCTATTTATATTTAGCTGTATGAGCTGTATTGAATCGGGCTTTATCGTTTTTTGTAAAGACTTTTGAGTCCAATCCGTAAGAATACCTAATCTCATTGATTGAATTCGTATAGCAAATCCATTCTACGTTAACATCAGGCTCTTTAGTGCCACAAAATGCTTTGTCCCAATTTAAAGAGACATCTTTCTCTTTGATCTGTGATTTTCGTTGCCAACTACCTTTCGACATTTTTAACCTCTCTTGTTAGTTTATTTTAAAAAAAGTTATACCATTTTCTAGGTGGTGAATTTCTATAAACAAGTTCATAACTTTTTACTATACCATTAAATTCTTCTGTGTCTTTGTTAAGAAAATTATCTATAAGTTCTTTTTTGCTTTTAAAGTAATACATAATATCATCATCTTCTATTCCAAAAGAGTCTTCATTTTTACTCTCTATATAATGACCAAAAGAACAATAATTAAGCCAAACCTCGCTTTCTCTGTCTATCTTTAGCCATACTCCTATTGGTTTACTCATATTAACTCTCCTATGTTTAAGGATAGAAAGGTTTGCAAAGTGTCTACATACTGACCAGTGCAATTAATTTGTATGCTATTACCTATCTATCCCATTAACTAATACAATATATGAATATATATCATATATCAAGCTTTTTATTTATCATCTGTAGAACAGTTTCTCTCTGCTTTGAAGTTAAAAGTTGAAAAGCATATTTTCCTTGAAGATTTTGAATTTTTGATCTTAAACGATATTCATTACCCTTTTGTTCATAAGATGCTCTCTCTTTCAAAACTACATCAGGATTAGATTTTCTTCTATTTTGGTTATATAAAGAAATTCTTTTCTTGTTTTGTTCATAGTAATTTTGATTATAAGTACTCATTAAAAAGGCACATCATCTTCATCATTTCTAATGGGTGGCGATCCAAAAACAGATGTGTCTTCACCAGCAGATTTTGCAACATAGTCTTTCCCTGAAGACTTCCTATACCCACTAGAGCCTTGATAGTCTTCAGCAAGTTTTATACTAATACTAGCAGACCTCTTTTCATCTCTTTTATTTAACCATAGGGTAATATCTAAGTCTGTTCCAGCAGGAATAGTTATAGTTTCTGCGATTTGACACTTTCTATTACTAAGTAGTGGTCTAGGTGATTTCCCAGTTTGTTCTTTAGTTATTTCCATTTTAGAAAAAACTCCATCAATTAAATCTCCATATGTTTCTTCATTTAGAAACAAGTTAAAATATGTTGGTTTACCTTTTTCCATTATTTTCTCTCCTGTATTGTGTTTAATAATTTACCTAGATCATCACGAACTAACTTCTTAATAATCTCTATCTTTTTACTTTCTGTAATGTCATCTCTTTTACGAACTGACTCTAAAACTTCTAGCATTTTATCCATTATTTTTCTCCTCTATTATTTCTGTATCAAAATCACCAGCAAAATCAGTAGCTATTGCTATGGCATTTTGTATATAGTCATCATTATTTTCAACCTCAATATCTTTATAAACTCTAACTAATAACATTATTCTTCTCCATAAATTAGTTGTATATCTAACTCTTTTTCATATTTAACTGGTTTTTCTAGCTCAGCTTTACCCAATAAAACCATTGAATACTGCTCAAGATGGCTAATTAGGTAGTTTTCATAGTCTTGATCTCTCTTAAAACACCATATTTTGCTTTCTGTAGGATTCCAATTAACTAAATGTACTTGTTTTACAGGTACTCCAAGCATGTTTAGAATCATCATCTGACC
>Ga0222691_1000092_pt1 | contig 38294 bp, 69 predicted proteins | sample AntAcemetage1237_FD_179839 | JGI IMG/M metagenome (GOLD analysis project Ga0222691, IMG submission 179839) | Saline water microbial communities from Ace Lake, Antarctica - #1237 | ecosystem: Environmental > Aquatic > Non-marine Saline and Alkaline > Saline | place: Antarctica: Ace Lake... | reverse complement strand
TTGCGGGCATGGCGGGCGGCATGGCACAGAACAAAAAGAAGGTTGAGCAAGAAGCTATGTTCGAGCAATTGGCTGGTGGCGACCCTCTCAAGTTGGCATTTTTAAAATCAAACCCAGAAGTGGGCATGAAAATGATGATGGAACAGAAGTTTGCAAAGCCGACTGCGACATTTAGCACGGTTCAAAACCCATACAAGCAAGGCGGCTATGGTCAGAAAAACTCTCTCACGGGGGAGATAATTAATTACCAAGGCGCACCAAAGGCCGCGAAACAAGGCAACCCGATTGAAGTCTTAGATATTGCTTCAGGCAAGAATGTTATGATTCGGCCAAATAATTTTGATCCGACGAAACACGGGTCTCCAAAAGACGCCGTTAAAGTTGGCAATTACGCTCAACAGGCTAAAGACGCCGGTTTAATGCCAGGCACTCCTGAATTCTACGCCTATGTTAAAGAACTACAAAAGAAAACACCTCTTATTGAGAATAAGTCAGAGACAGCCGCACAAGCAAGATTGTCAGGACGCAGAGGGGCTCTTATGGATAAATACGACGGCATTGCATCAACGCGAGATAAAGCAGCCGCAATGGGCAGGCTTGCAGCGTCTTCCCCGACTGGTTACGGCGCTGAATGGCGGCTCCTAGCGGGGAGGGTAGGCAACGCTATAGGCCTGCCCGTTGATATGAAAGAAATAACAAGTTTAGAGCAATTTAATGTTCTGCAAATGGACTTTGTTATGGACAGAATCGCAGGCACGAAAGGATCTATTTCAGAAAAAGAAATGGACGCATTCAAAGCCGCAGGTCCAAGCCTTGGAAATTCGCGTGAAGGTAACATAATTATTGCTAAAGTCATGGGTGAACAGGCTAGACGCGCTGAAGTCTTATTAGACGCTGAATTAGATGCGCTCGACTCTGGAATGACAGAAAGAGAAGCCCGAAAAGAAGTAGGAAAACTAAGAGCGGAGTTTAGAAAAACAGATTTCCTATCGGCGGAGGAAATGGCGACTATCCTCGGAACTTCGTCCTCTCCGGTTGTTGAATTCGATAAACAGTTAGAAGACGATTTAAATCTTTATGCCCCTATAGGCGCAAAATAATGGCAGATATAGAACGCCTAAAGGCAGGATTTAAGGCTGCACACGCGGCTGGTGACACTGACGCGGCAACGCGCTTTGCCAAGGCTATACGCGCATCTCAAGGGCAGAAGTTTGAAGACCAACCAACGCTAGATCAAAGAGTTGAAGGAACGTTTGGTCTTGAACCTAATATAGAAAGACCTGGTTTCCTGCCAATGCCGTCCTTTAATGAAGGCGACACTATGACAGACTTCACTGCCCCTGCATGGGTGTATGAAGCCGCGCGGGGCGTATCAATGCCTAAACAAGCACTATCTGGTGGTGATATAACAGAAGAGGACATCACGCGCGGCGCATTGGGTGCATTTGCGCCTTTTTCCTCACAGTTAAAGCCAATGCCTAAGCGAACGCCAAACAAACTAACAAGGTCCGATATTAGAGACGCACCAACGACTGATCAATTAAAAGCGGCGGGGAAGGAAAAATATAACGCGGCAAAGAAATCTAACGTTGTCATAAATTCGAATAGTTTTGACAGCATGGTTGACGGTATGGGGCCAAGTTTGAAGTCAGAAGGTTTTGCTGAAGGGCTGCATCCTAAAGCGTCTACCGCGTTAAACGAAATTGCGAAATACAAAGGCAGCGATATAGACGCGCAAGAATTAAGTATTATTCGGCGTCTCGCTAAGTCTGCTAAAAGCAGTTTAGACAAAGACGAGGTTCGCATAGGCGGGAAGATGGTAACATATATAGATGATTACCTTCGTCGCATAGGCGTTGATGATGTTGCGCCAAAAGGCCCTTGGGGCCCACGTTCCAGCGACCCTAAAAAATACATTAATACTCTTAAGGAAGGGGATGCATTATGGACCAAAGCCAACAAGTCAAAGATTATTGACGATATGATAGAAAACGCTTCAAACGCTGCGTCAGGTGAAGAAATGGGATTAAGGAATGCCGCCCGCGCTTTGCTAAAGCAGGACGTTAAAAAGAACATATTTAACAAGACTGAGCGGGACGCTTTGAAGAAAGTTGCACAAGGCACAGCAGGTGTAAATCTACTCAGAACCATTGGCAAGTTTGGCCCAACTTCAGAACAGCAATCTAAGGCTATGATGCCGTACATAGGCGGAGCGGGTGCGTATGCTCTAGGGGGTGTCCCTGGAATGCTAGCCCTTGGCGCTGGAGGTAACCTTGCTGCGCAAGCGGCTAAACAAGGGACAAAACAAGCCGCATCAACAGTTAGAGCGTTAACGTCAGGCGCAAAGCCAAGGGCGTACACCCCATCATCGTTACCATATCAAGGCTTGCTCGGAATGGGCGAAGGTGCCGCAGCTGGCGGAGCAATACCGCCTTATAGAAAAGATAGGAAGAAATAATATGGCAACCTTTTATAACTGGTCAACAACCCCTGCATCAAACGCGTCCGTCGGCAATATCGATTGGGCTGAAGGTATGGCACCGAGCCAAGTCAACAATTCAGCACGTCAAGAGATGGCAGACGTTGCGGCTTGGCGTGACTTTTTCGGCGGGGCTAAAACCACGTCAGGCACAGATACTATAACTTTGACATCCGGCATGACAATCACGGCCTATGCTTCGAACCAATTATTTGTTGCGAAATTAGGCGGTACAAATACCGGCGCAGCAACACTTAATATTGACTCGCTTGGGACTAAGGCCGTCGAAATTAATGGATCTGCAGTAACGGCTGGCGAATTAGTTGCGGGCAAGTTTTATATGTTTGTTTACGACGGCACAGCATTTCAGGCATCTAGGGTTTCAGCGGAATCTGGATTTACCAACCCTATGACGACTCAAGGGGATATGATACGCGGTGGCGGGTCTGGGGCGGCGGAGCGTGTGGCAATTGGTGCAGCTAATACTGTTTTAATATCTGATGCGACGGACGCTGATTGGTCAAAACTACCCATCGCCTCCCTTGCCAACGGCACAGACGGCGAGTTGATAACATGGGACGCTGCTGGCGCTCCTGCGGTGGTTGCAGTTGGCACGTCTGGGCAAATATTAACTTCTGGCGGTGCTGGCGTGGCTCCTACTTTTGCAACCCCTTCTGGTGGTCGAACACTATTAGCTGAGAGTTTGGCGTTCTCTGCACAGTCCGTTATTACATTCGATGGCTACTTCGCCTCAAATGACATGATCGAAATCCATTGTTTCGATATGGTCCCTGCGGCTGCTGGCGACGTTGAGTTGCGGTACGAAGTGAAGGTTGGTGGTGCTTGGGCCACAGCATCATACGCGAGTTACATGGTCAGAGGTCTAACAGCGGTTAGCTCGACTGCTGCCGCGACTGGCGTTTTAGGTTATATGCGAGGGACAAACTCAGCCCATTATATTGAGTTACCTCGCCCAGATCAGACCGTTGATAATAAGACTTTATTCTGTCACGGCGTATTCGATGATACGACTTATGTAAACACAACAGCGACTAGCCAGTACCAAGGCGCGACAGGCGCGGTAACAGGTATCCGCTTTAAGCCGGGGTCGTCTACATTCTCTGGTTCAATTCAAGTATGGGGTTCGTAACATGGCACGTACACAAATCATAATCGCTGCTGGCTCAGACCCAGTAACAGTGAACTTCACAGCGGCAGAAGAAACTGCTCAAGATGCTGTCGATGCAACGTTTGAAGATGGGGCTACTGCTAGGGCAGTGTTCGCAGAGATAGAACGCATTGAGAGTACAATGACCAAGCGCAGAGAGCGTGAGCGTGACACAGGTGACGCAACTGCTGTTGCTTGGTGGTCTGCTGCCGTTGCAGCGATAGACCTTGAGAGGGCCAAGCTCTAATGGAAGCCTTCAACGGCGAAGAGCGCCGGGTATTCGATGAGCATAGCAACGCATACATCACCCGACACCAAGCTATCGCGCTTGCCCAATCATCTGGGATCGCCGCAGCTAAAGAAGTGCTGGAGGGGTTTGGCATCTATGCGTCAACTCCAGAAGCTAAAGCGGAATACCGCAAAGACATGGAGCATGTGCGCAACCAACGCAACGCCTGTGCTTCTGTAAAATCTAAGGGTGTGTTGTGCGCGGTTGGCGTCATCACAACATCGGTACTTGCTATGGTTTGGATGGGATTCTCTGCCTTAATGAAAACTAAACTTGGCTGATGGATATAGTAGCTGACCTCAAGGCAGTTTGGCCGTTCATCATGGCGGTACTGGCTCTGGTCGTCTGGCTGGTCAGGCTGGAGAGTGTATCTAAGCAGAACTCACAGCAGGGCATGGAGAACAAGAAGGCAAGTGACGCAGCCTTTGAGAAGATCGATGCCATCAACGAGGTGCTACCCGTTATACAGAGCAAGATTTCAGTTTTCGGTTCAATGCTAAAGCCAGATAAATTAGCGGAGCATCACAGTTCGACTGCCCGATTTCAAGCTGAGACTGAGAAAGACATCGAGCGTCTGATGGACGCAGCAAAAAAGTCGGGAGATATCTGATGAGGCGTGTAAACGCTCTGTTGATCCTGTTAGTTCTCGCCGGGTGTGCAACTGCACCAGCGCCAAAAGTGTCTATGTGTAACGATGTTAAAGCGGAGTTTATTAATTGGCGGGCCGATTTATTCGCAAAAAACCCAACGGCACAAGAACGCCCGCTCGACGCAAATGAGACTGAGGTTTTTATATCTGCCTATAATGCAACGCCTCCGGTTTCACATTTAAGCGCAGCGCATATAGCGGTTTACCATGTCGAAGGTTTCCCGCAAATGCTTGTCGTTTGGCTTGATGAATCGTCTTGCGTTCAAAATACGTTAATGATTCCTGTCGAACATATGAAGAAATTACTTAAAGGATATCCAGTCTATCCGACCAATCAAAAACAGACATAGGAGAAACAAAATGCCGTTCAAACTAGACCCGAACTTACGTGAATACTCGACTGATTTACAGTGGCTTAAATATGAAGCATTAGCAGAGCATGGCACTCACCTAAAGGCTGCTGAATCGCTTGGCCTTGCTAAGTCCAACATCACAACAGCGATACTCGCGGTTAAAAAGAAAGCCGCAAGTCATGGATATTCTCCAGCCCACGGATGGCAACACCCTGTCCCGGCGGGCTTTCTTGTCAAAGCGACAAGCACATTAAGAGATGCACAGACGGGCGAGGCAAAACTTGTCTGGGAAAAGACTGAGCGCGACAAAGAAGAACTTGAAATTGCAATGCATGAGGCAATTGAAGCCCTATGCGACGATATAAAGCCATTACCTGCAATACAACGGCCTAAACAGGCAGATACCGACATGCTGTCAATTTATCCGGTCGGAGATCATCATATTGGCATGCTCGCATGGGATGAAGAAACGACTGACAATTATGACACTGGGAAAGCCGAGCATTTATTGCATGGCGCTATGGACTATCTCGTCGATGCAGCACCAAAATCAGGCGAGGCGTTAATCATCTTATTGGGTGATTTCCTGCACTATGATTCATACGTTCCGGTCACCGAAAAATCTAAAAACATCCTTGATGCAGACACGCGTTACCCTCGAATAGTCAGGGCTGCAATGAGAGCAACCCGTCACGCCGTTTCAAGGGCCTGTGAGAAGCACGACAAGGTGAGGGTAATAGTTGTGGCCGGAAACCATGACGCGTCCTCTATGGTGTTCTTACGGGAAGCTATGCATTGCCTTTACGAAGAAAACCCGCGTGTCGAAGTGGACCGTTCACCAAAGTTATTTCATTACCATCAATTCGGGCAGACATTAATAGGCGCGCACCACGGCGACAAAGTAAAGATGGCGGACCTACCCTTGTTGATGGCGACAGACCAGCCTGTATCATGGGGAGAAACAAAACATCGATATATTTATATCGGCCACGTTCACCACGATTCAGTCAAGGACTTTAATGGAGCCAAAGTTGAATCATTGCGTATTCTTGCGCCTGGAGATGCATACGCATACGGGGCAGGATACAGAACGCCGCGCGACATGAAGCGCATTGATATTCATTCAGAGTTTGGCGAAGTCGGACGGCAAACCGTCACCCCGGACATGATAGGGTGATTTATGAGCATTACACGGATGTTCCAAGCTCGGCTTGGCCCTCGGATTTCTTTTCGCCGCGTGAGATTGCGTGTAAGGGAACGGGCGAAATACTCATCAACGTTCCGGCTCTACAGGCGTTGGATGAATTCCGTCGTATTATCGGTGTGCCGTTTTCCCCGAATAGCGCTTATCGTTCTGCATATCATAATGCGCGTATTGGCGGTGCGCCTCTCTCTCAGCATCGCCTCGGCACGGCTTTCGATATCCCGCTATCTATCGGGACGAAAGAAGAAATCGAACGTATTGGACGGGCCGTGGGGTTTCGGGGGTTTGGATTGAAATACAATACATTCGTGCATATTGACATGGGTAGAGCGAGAACCTGGTGATGATGGATTTAATTACGTCTGCTCTGTTTGGTGCTGGCACTGGTGGCATCGGTCTTTTGTTCGGATTCGTGACAAAGGCGTTCACATGGTACGCAGAAGCCAAAGAGAAAGACGCGGAACATAAACGCGTTTTAGAGCTGACACGGCTTAACTCGGAGATCAGAGATAAAGAATTTGAGAATGAACGTGAGATTGCTTTGGATCAAGCCGCCGTTCAGCTTCGTAATGCGTCGTATGCACATGATAGCAACACGGGCAAAGCCTCACAGTGGGTTATTGATACGCTTCGGATGGTTCGCCCTTCTGTTACAGGCATTCTTATCATTCTGCTCGGAATCATTTATTTCACAATAGCGGATCTAGGTTCAAAGGCAGAGATTGTCAGTTCCGTAATTTACATGGCCACATCGTCAGTGACTTGGTGGTTTGGTGACAGAATGACTCAAAGGAAAAAATAATGACCGACAATATCATAGAATTCCCGCTTGATATTCATGGCGACATTCCGACGGATAAAGTAGTCGAGGCTGCACTAGGCCAAGACCTTGAGAGCGTTCTTGTGCTTGGGTGGCTTAACGATGGCGTCATGTATATGTCAGGGTCTAGCGCGAACGTGCTTGAAGTTATCGCGACTCTGGACCTTGCCAAGGCCGCCCTGCTCAAGGACATGTTAAATGAAGGAGAATTCTAGTGATTGCTTTATGTGCCGCAATATTAATTGGTGCGCTAGGGAGCGCCGCCCGTTACGCACAGGGGAATGGTCATGCGGGGCCGGGCCGGTGGAGTCTGTTCTTGATATGTGCAATCGCTGCATGGTACGGGCTTCAACCCCAGAACCTACTTGATATAGCCCTTGCATGGGCGTGTGCCGCATTCGCAACGTTAAATAGGAACAGCGCGATAACCTTTCTCCATCGATAGTTCATGTCTCAGTCTCCTTTGTTGTGGGTTAGCTTTTCTTTACTTTGTTTAAACGTTCAACAGTGCAAGTTTAGCTTTTTCAAGTAGCCACATAACATCGCCACCATCTGCAAAGCTTGATGCAAAATATAGTTCTCCGTCCTTGTCCCATCCCAAGACCACAACCCTTTCACTGATATCCTCTTTCGCGGCATCCAAGACACGATCCACAGGTAAGTCTAGGCGGGTGATATTCCCAAGTGGTATAACGTTATCATTCTCCATTTATCTTCTCCTTTCCATGCCCACGAGGGGCTCCCTTACGAAATTGCGCGCCGGACTAATTCTGGCGCTGATACTTGTAGTGCCGCCGCAATGCTGACTATGGTTTCCAACGTCGGGTTTTTGCTCCTGCCATCTTCCAATTCCCAAACCTGTGTTTTTGATATCCCTGCACGATCTCCGACCTGTTGAAGAGATAGACCGAGTTCCGACCTTCGCTGTTTGATAATGTTGGCTAAAGCCATGACCAGTTCTCGCTCCTTACTTAAGTCCACATTTCGCGCTTTTCGCGCACGTAATTCTCAATATCCAAAAGGTTGATCTTTAACTCTTCGTCGGTGCGATCTGGATCGACGTGTAGCTGATCCAGCGCGTCTAAGACCTCTTGCATTAGCTCGTCCACTTACGTAGCTGTATCTAGATGTGCATGCTTGTTCAGCCATCCGATCAGGTCAGATTTCCTTTGCGGTACGTCGTGTGGGTAGAGTGTACAGCTCTCATCTTTATGTACTTTCGCAATGCTTTTAGCTTCTCGCTTAGTACCCGACCACCTATTGAGTGCACCGACCGTATGATTAAACCACGTCACTTCATAAACTCGCATTACAAAACCCTCCTTTGTGCGATATCGTAATCGCGATATCGGCCTTGCTTTATTGGCCCAAAATCACCGGCTCTAAAAACCGTATCATGTTTGCTGGTGGTGTTTCAACTGCACCATCGCGCTATACCCTCCTTTAATCTAACGGCTTCCAATGTGTGACGCACTGCGCCGAAAGTTCAGCGTCAAGTGACGGCTTTGGATCACGACTGGCTAGGTATTCTACGTTAAGCGTTGCGCCGTTCTCGCCTTGAGAAAACCACCCGATACCAAAGCGCCCGTCTGAAGTTTTTATAAGAACATCATATCGATGCGTCGGCGGCTTAGTCTGCCAAAGATGGTTTTCCATTTCCTCCCGCGCGAGAAAGTGCGCTTCCTTAATATGATCGGAAATAATCACATCGTCGCTAGGGGATAACTGCGTGATAGTCGTGCTTAGGATGCTGTAGATTTTTTCTATTCTGTTCATTTTGTTACTCGCTCCTTAAATGTTCAGTTCTTCGCGGGCCGTATCCAATCCAAAGTGCCACTATGTTTAATATTTCCATTAGCTTTCGCCTTTAGGTAATTCGGACGGCGGTTGTGCTTCGCTCAGAAGGGTTAAGATTTTATCCGCCATTAGGGTATACGAACTCTCAGCACGCTCAGTACTCCTCTCAGCACACGCAGCACTCGCAGCACTCGCAGCACTCCTCTCAGCACTCCTCGCAGCATTCATAGCACTCCTCGCAGTACTCCACGCAGCACTCTCAGCACTCCTCGCAGCACTCCCAGCACTCCTCGCAGCACTCGCAGCACTCTCAGCACTCCTCGCAGCACTCTCAGCACTCTCAGCAGCACTCTCAGCACTCTCAGCAGCACTCTCAGCACTCTCAGCAGCACTCTCAGCACTCTCAGCAGCACTCCACGCAGCACTCGCAGCACTCCTCGCAGCACTCCTCTCAGCATTCATAGCATTAGCAGCCTTTTGATCTACAGGTTGACCCTTAGTAAGTGGTATCAAAACATCTGCACATTGCTTAATACTGTCTTTGACAAGAGGGTGATTGATACCGGGATTAACTTCTTCGTCAGTCAGTAACCAATATTGAAATTTCCAACCGACCAGTGACAAGTCAGCTCCGGGCTCAATAGCAGACATGAATCGTGTAGGCCACTTCATTGCCGCTTCGTTTGGTAATCCCTCGAAAATGCGGTCTTCAAGCCGTGCCAGCATGACAGGAATGCCAAAGCGATCTTCATAATCCATGTGATTGCCAGAATGGATTGTGCACCCGACTGCACAGCCTTTGCCGTTTTTCCAATACTGGCCTTTTACGATTTGATCCGCAGACGCGTGGTCTGCTAATTGTGACAGAATGTCATTCTTTATTTTTGGATCGTTATAGTAAGCGAGCATAATTATATCCCTTCATGTGGTGTGCAGTATTTTCCGCCGCACTCTTGATAATCGATTTCATATTGCGCCTGAGTTTCAGCCATTGAAACAAAGACAATGAACATTAATGTTGATAACAATAACATCAAGCTAACGCCTAAAATAAACATTTTCATTTGAGAAGCGCCTCTGCTTGCTGGATTGATAGGCCGCCATGCAAGCAAAGCCAGGTAACAGCTTTAAAAGTTGTCACCTCGCCTCGTTCAATTTGGCCTTTTAAAATGTTTTGATATGTCATTCTGGTAATCCCTTTGTTTGTTGATAATCTACAATACACCCTTTGCACCAGATTGCAAACATTATTATTCTGGGTAATCCGGCATTGGCAATTTAATACCATGCTCGGCGGCAAACCGGTAAATAGAGTCTAGGTATTCTGCCATGGGTTTTACCGTTAATTTTCGAGTCGTGTAGACTTCAACAGGGCCATCTATCGTATCAACAATTTTAGGCATTAGGCCGATACGCATGAGCGCCTCGTGCATTTCGTCGGGCGTGTAACCTAGCTCACTTCCGAGAATGTCGTATAGCTTCCACATCAAAGCGTTTTGCTCAAGGCTCCTGTTTTTCTTATATGGCTTTATTGATATGTCCCAGACCGTTGTAATGTTTAGTGCATGGATACGGTCAATCGCGTGTTGGCGCTGGCGCTCTTCACGTATGATTATTCTTTGTGTCATTCAAGTTCCCCTTCTACTTGTAAGCGCCCTATTGAATCAATAACCCCGTCCAGTTCTTGAACAAGTTTAGCGTTTTCAACCCTCAATTTCTTTATTTCAAATGACGCTTCTTGTCGTTGGTTTACGCTATCCTGTGGATGTTTAATAGGACTATTTAACCTTATTAGGATATCAACCATATCAAAACACTTTCCAAAGGATAACCGCTACAAATAATAAATTTAATAGGCATAAAGATATAACATTCATCACAAAACCCCTTCATATTTCATGAGTTTCTGATTCAACAAAACAAGACTTCGTTTGCGTTGGTCTTTCGGTCCCATTGCCTTCGACATAAATCTCCGGAACCATGCCATATTGCCACCGTCAACGACCTCGCCTTCCTGCTTGCCACATTCGCTGCACTCAAGCTTATGTTCCAATGCGCAAGGCATAACCGCAACCCAGTCATAGCCACATTCCATGCAAGCCACGTACTGGTATTCGTGCGGTCTGTGGTCATCCAGTTTTACTACGCTCATTCCTCATTCTCCTTTTCTATTCCACATAACATGGAAAGATAACGGACCTAGAACCCACCACCGATATCCTATTATTTTACCAGTCGCCATCTTAGCCCATTCACAGTGCGGCGAGAAATCTATAGAGAAAGTGGGAGCATATATGTGTTGAGGGTTATCCTGTTCTTGATCAGTCATGATAATTCATCCTTATATGGTGATTTTTCAAAAAGTTCTAAAGCGTATTCTAGCCCATTAACCCCGCGAGATTCCAGAAAGCCGATTTCGGCCTCTGGGCCATGCACACCCCGCGCTAGATCATGCGAGTCTCTACATATCGGAATGACGTATTTGTCGTCACGACGCCCAATCTTATCTGATGGTTTATAATGAATTAGATGGTGCACTGCGATTTCACTGCGTCCACACACGCAACACGGATGCGTTGCGACCCAAGCAAGATGGCGCAGGCTATTGCGGTCTTTGCGCTTGATGCGCTTATGCTTGAGTTTCTTGGGTATCATTTTTAGGGCTGAACACGTCTTCGTGGGTAGCATCATAAATGGCGCTTAAGTCAGAGATAATATCTTTTAAAATATCTAATTGCCAAATTCCTGATTCCATTTCAAAAGCCTCTGTGACTTCTGCTGACGCCTCGCCAGAGTCTACGTCTATTTTGATTTTTATATATTTACTCATTTATGAATATCCTATTTTGAAAAGTTGCCGGGATATTGTCCCGTCCCGGCGCGGGCGGTTTAGGTGTCAAAAGGTCGGGAAAACCTCAGCGATTGTTTCCGTACGCTCACCATGCCAATTCTGTGAGCTTATACCATTCCCGATATGTTAAAAAGGTATATCTAAGTCCGTATTGCTGGCTATGGCCGTTTCTTCACCACTATCATTATGCTCAGAACCGCCCATTAGTTTAACTTCTGAAACACGCAGCTCTAATGACGTTTTCGTCGTCCCGTCTTTCGCAACATATTCGTTGATAGTTGGTTCACCTGTAACAACAATCTTAGTTCCTTTTTTAATCCATGCAGAAAGTTTTTCTCCACGTTCTCCCCACATTGTGCACCGGACCCATGTCGTCTTTTTCTTGTCTCCGAATCCAGTGTCGCAAGCGACAGACCAGCTCGCGTTGCTCTTACCAGATTGAGTCGTTCTTATTTCGCTATCTCGACCGACATTCCCGGCCACCATTAGATGCATCATTTTTTTAATCTTTCTTTCAGTTTCAAAATCATTTCGTCTAGCTCTCCAAGGAATTTAACAACCTCGGATTCAAGCTCTTCAATGCGCTCGTCGTCACGGTCAACGCGGACACAAAAGAAATCATTGTTCTCTGGTAGTCTAGGGTCGAATGACACGAAGTCGCACCATTGACGCCCAGCACAAGCCATCTGCCATTGCATTTGGTTCATATATTTCGACGGTGCTTTTTCTGCGAGCAACGTTGCAATGTGCGTTGCTGTGTTGGGGCATTTAATCTCCAGCATACCCTCATCGCATACCATGCCGTCAGGTGATGCCCCTGACATTTCGATGTTAGGGTGCAGAATGAATCCTTCTTCAATAACAGCGTTGCCTGTTTTAAATTCGTAGGCAGCTCGCGCTTGCGGCTCGGTATCAGTTCCCCATTGCATGGCTGCGTTGGCGTAGAACTCCGTAGGGGTGCCTGTGAGCCTCTCCACGAGAAGTTGGCTCATGTATGTGGCTCGGCTTGCGCCATACCCTGATTTAGTCTTAGACATAACATCTGAGACTTTACTAGCACTAACCTTGCCTGTTCGGGCCGCAAACCATTCTGGCGTTCTTTGTTCCATTATGCGTCTGCCTTGTTTTCAAGAGATGCTTTTGCTGATGCAAACTTGTCGGACGGCATCTCGTCATAATTCTCTATTTTGTAATACTTTAAAAATACAGAAGATTTGACGCCTTTTTGATTTATTAATTTCACCAGTTCTTGTTCTTGTTTCTCCGTGATGTTTCGATGAATAACTGGCGTCCCTTCTGATGCCTCTGGGTCGTCGCCTGTTTCTATCTGGAACAACTTGAACAGCAGATATTTATTAGCACCAGTTAACGCCTTGTACAGTCCTTTGTCGCCGACACCGTTCTTGTTTCTGTCATTTCCGCATCCGTAAGCGATAATTTTCTCTGGCCACACCTCGCCATCTTTATGCGCGAGGGTGTAAGCAACTTTAACTAATGTGTTACCATGAGAGTCTATTGGCTGCACTTCTTCTTGCGATGGAATCAACATAAGCCCCGCTTCAATCATTGCAGGGCGCAGCACCTCTAACAAGTCAGCTTCGCCCGCGTACTTGTAGCCGTGGAACGTGTTTTTCCCTTTCTTTTGAACGTATCCGCATTTTTCCATAACACTATGCAGCGATGCTAAAATACTTGATTTTACGTGTGTCATTTTTCCTAGTTTCCTTTTTCTATTGCTTTACGCACTTTTTCCAGCGCAACAAATGTTGATGTGCTCGGGCCTTTGCCGCCACAACTGGTGCTTATCTGAGGCGCGCACTTTAATATGGCTTCAGCGTGAATTAAAGCATCTTGCACGTCGTCTGACGTGGCCCCTCGAAGTTTTGCCGACCGGCGCAGGACGTTTACAATTGCTTTGTTCATTAGAATTCATCCGTTAAAAGAGCGTGTTCAATCGCCTCTTCGTCAGCGTTACTGAGTCGTTGATACATAGACTCAGGTAGTTCCTTGCCCTTCCCTGTTGTCCAAAAAAGTTCCCAATCAACAACATAGGGGTGAAAAATTCCAACGTCTGGTTCTGGTGGGCAAATCGGACCCCTCGCCAAAACAGTAAGCCCACCTAGAATCTCTACTTGTGCTTGTGCCATTTAATTAATCCCTTTGTTTGTTTGATGTGCGGCGCACCGTGGCGGTACTCAAATATCTCAGGCCAGCTGTGCATTATGTAATCAAGCGCGTCCGCCATAATGATAGCTTCACTTTCTAACCTGTCAATATGGTCTTGGGTGGATTTTCGTAAGCTATCTTGAATCGGTTTGTCCATAAAATCCTCCGTTGTTTGATGATTATATAATACACCAATTTATCTGACTAACAAGTATTATTTTGCATTGCGCTGCAAATATATTTGCGGTACAAAGAAAACTGAAAAGGAGAATTCATGCATTTACATAAACAGTTATTAGAATCAATTGGCGGCACTCGCGAGATTGCAACAGCCTTAAACGTTTCAGACGATAAAGTCTCGAAATGGAAAAAGACAGGGATTGCAATGAAGTACGCAGAGCCGCTTATTACGTTCGCTCGGAAGAAAGGCGTGGAACCAAAACTCTGCGATTTCTTCAATGTTTAAGCGCGGCAAATACAACGCGGTCAAAACGGTTGTTGACGGCATTACCTTTGACTCAAAGAAAGAGGCTGCCAGGTATGCAGAGCTAAAGCTTCTCGAACGTGCGGGTGAGATTACCTGCCTCACCTTACAGCCTCGTTTCGACATTATAATCAAAGGTAAATTTTGTTGTTTTTACAAGGCAGACTTTAAATACTTTACAGCCGAGACTTGCGTGATTGAGGACGTAAAAGGCATGAAAACGCCTATGTACAGGCTCAAGAAAAAGCTTGTTGAGGCTCAGTACGGAATCAAAATAACGGAGACATAAAAATGTATTTTTACGCAGATTTTAGGGACGACTTGGAACATTCACGAAAACGCCCACTCAGCGCCCGCGCTATTCACAAGGCAATGAGCAAAGCACACATAAAAGAAACGTCAAAGAAACTCGCTATTCTAGCCCATGCAGAAGCATCAAAAGCATACGAGAAAGCCCCTGACGGGTATAAGTCGGGCCACGCAAAGGCATTGCAGAACGCCATGACCGATATGCTTAAAATGGAGAACAAATTATGAATAAACGGAAACAGAGAAAATTATACGCAGAAATCAATTTTATCATAAACTACATATCAGAAGAGTGCGAGATAGGGGTCCGGGACATTCAATCAGACACCAGGGCGAAGCATATAGCACAAGTACGCCATGTCATCGTCTGGGCCTCACGCCTGCTCACGTCGGCAACGTGGAGCAACATTTCTAAGGCGCTAAGCCGAACGGACCACTCAACAGCTATTAACAGCTATAGGCGCGCGCTTATGCTGCGTCATCAATCAACGCATCATAGATTATGCATGGATAGGTTTATTTCCCATTTGAGAGAAGAGTTGCGAAAGCGCCCTTTAGATGTATAATTACTTCGCGGTGAAAAAAAGCACAGCTTGATCTCTGTGCTGGTTTCGCTCTCCGGCCCGCCGCCTTTTTTGGAGAGTAACGATAGGAGAGATAAATGGCCGGGTGGCTAAAACTTCACAGAACCATAGAAGATTGGGAATGGTATACTGACGCAAACGTTATGCGCCTATTCCTGCATCTTTTGGTTAAAGCTAATTACAAACCATCAAGATTCAAGGGTCAAGAAGTGCCTGCCGGGTCTGTTGTCGCAGGGCGAACGGCGTTGTCTGCACAGCTTGGTATGTCAGAACAGCAAGTGCGTACTGCTTTGGACAAGCTTTTATCAACCAACGAAATAACCATCAACTCAACTAATAAATTCTCAATAATATCAATACTTTGCTGGGGAAAATACCAAGACGATAACCAACAAGATAACCAACAAGTAACCAACAAACAACCAACAGATAACCAACAAGTAACCACGTCTAAAGAAGGTAAGAAGGTAAAAAAGGAAGAAGGTAATAATATAACAGTTATTTTTCAGCCCGATAATTTCAATGACTGGTATTCTCAGTATCCTAGAAAGATTGGAAAGAAGGCTGCAGAGAAGGCGTTCGCTAAGGCAATCAAAGATGGTGTAACTATCGACCAATTAAATCAGGGCGTCGAAGCCTATAATCAGGAAATAAGCGATGCAGGAACTTCCACAAAATTTATTAAGCACCCATCGACATGGCTCAACCAAGGATGTTACGACGACGACCACGGGCAGATCATCCATGACAAACCCGGCAGAGACGACAAAAAGCCTCGAAGCATTTTTGAAATTGGGGATGAAGTTGCAACCCGAATGGGCTGGGAGTGACACTCACGATGTCATAGGGTTCGAAGTCTCCAGCGTTGACATCACGCACTATTCGAATGCGATGGACTCTTGTAGACCTATGCCTCAAAGAGAAATAGCGCGGCTGGTGCAGAAAATGATTTTAACGATGCCGATGAAAAATATGGATGATTTCGACAAAGCTGCTATCATAGCAATCTACGTTGAGGATTTAGAAGAATACCCGGCGGACGTTGTTGAGTACGTTCTTAAAACAATACGCAGGTCAAATAAGTTTTTCCCAACATGGGCTGAGCTTTACGAAAATTTAGAATTATGGGGCAGACGCCGTTTGCTTCTCAAAGACGCAATAGAAAGGGCAATAAAATAATGGAACCAATTAAACTTACAGCTACTTTGCGGGTCAACGACTACGATGCGCAACAATATACCATTGAGAGATTAACCGTCGCAAAAACAGGAAAAAATGCAGGGCAATCGACGTGGAAGCCTATTGCTTATTGCGGGGAGGTAAAAACGCTTGCACAAAATGCTCGTGAGGCGGTTGGCAATGAGTTCGCACGATTAGCTAAAGAAAAGGCCGAAGAATCTTTTGACGCGCAGGGTCTTAGCGAATTATTGTCTAACCTTCCAACAAAGCCGAGGGCAATAAAATGACATACATGTACGGCAAGGAAGCGTATGACGCGATTGAGCGCCATGTTTATAATTCACGACTCATGCCTAACCAGTCTATCCCAATTGTCCAACATGGGGGTGCGGCATTATCTGCAATGATTGGATATTCTAATTGTGTACTAATAAAATCATTATGGAGGTAATAATGACCAAGCGAGATAAGATTATAGCTACAATGCGTTATGCGTATAATGCGGAACTACAAACCTCGCCAAGTCAGGGCGCGGGTGATCGAGCATGGGGCTTGGCGCTATTATCCATCGAAGCTCTTGGATACGCCATCGTCCCGACCGAGCCGACTGAGGGGATGCTAACCAATTCAGGAACGATGGAAGGTTTTAACGGATTTGCTGAAGAGGGCGATGTAGATAGGTGCCATATCGAATGGTGGGAAACCATGATCGAACAAGCACAGAAGGAGATGGAGATATGATTAAATGTATTATAATAATTTCACTATTCTCCACCAGTGGAATTCCTATAACGGCGACGCTTAGTTATGAAGACGTAAAAAGGTGTGAAAAAGCATATGAGCATGTTCTTGTTCGCTTAGATATCAATGAGTTCGCACGATTATCTAAGGAAAAGGCCGTTGGTGAATGGCGCAGAGTTGGGAACGTAAAAGCAGAACAGGGGATGAACAATGACTGAATCCTTAGCCCACGAAGGCCCTGGCCGATATTCTAACAACATCCGTATGTATTGGGAGCGCCTTGGCTTCAAAGTCAGAACGCGCGATTTTATAACAGGCGATTCGTATGGAGATTTTTGGTGCGTTCGCTCTGACATGAAAAACGGCAACCCATGCATCCAACAAAAAAGGACAATGAAATGAACAACGATATAGATTTAACATTAAACGAGCGAGAGGCGACGCATGGGGATTTTAGTGACGTTGCCTCAGTCGCTCAATCGTTAAAATTTCATATGGATTGCGCGCCGTATTGGGGCAATTTAACCGATGATAAGAAAGAAGCCTTACAAATGATTGCGTTAAAAGTTGCTCGTATTGTGTGTGGTAATCCAAATTACCCTGACCACTGGAAAGACATCGAAGGTTACGCCCGCCTTGTTCGGGACCGTATCGCCCCTGATGACTAAATGGACGCCTGGAGCATGGACGCCAAAGCGTTGCGCAGTGTGGAACACGTTAAACGACGAAACCAAGACCCGTTTCCAAGAATGGGTATGGAAAGAACACGAACGCGGCCAATGCAACCCAACTCAGATACCGAGGGAATTAGAAAATGACGAAGAGAGCACACAAGAAGTTTGAAAGAAACCCGAGAGATTTTTACGCAACCCCAAGTTCTGCAGTATTGCCATTGTTACCGCATTTACCGCCCGCCGCGCATTATGACGAACCCTGCGCCGGAGAAGGTGATTTAATTAAACATTTATCGGCGTATGGGCATTATTGTGAGCAAGCCACTGATATAAGTCCACCTAATCGGATGAAATCAAAATCTATTGACGCCTTAGATATAAATGAATGTCGTAGCAAAATGTTCATAACAAACCCGCCGTGGGATAGAAAAACGCTTCACCCTATAATAACTCGTTTGTCAAACTTAGCCCCAACATGGCTATTATTTGATGCTGACTGGATGCACACAAAGCAATCTATAGAATTTATGCCACGATGCGAAAAAATTGTGTCAATAGGCAGGGTGTCTTGGATGGGTAACGGTGTAAGCGGTTTTGATAACTGCGCTTGGTATTTGTTTGATGTAATGAATAAAGAGACAACTAAATTTATAGGTCGAACATGGAAAACCGGACAGAAACGACAGTGACTAGGATTGATACAATATTCGGGACTTGCTATTTACAGATAGATAGCTTGAAAGGGATTGTGTGCGGTGGTAACATATCCACGCATCGCAAGGAGCCTAACAGCCAGATAACCTTGTTCACAGAACAACTCGCGGATGGACTTCGCAGGGCATTAGAGGGTAAAAAAGATGTATAGAAAACGGAATGCAAACCAAACAAAACATTTTGCAGCATTTGGTTCTACCATGTTAGACGTAGACACGGACGAAATTATCGAGTTCTTAAACTGGGGCGCACCTTCATCATGGGTACTAGACCCGGCGGTGGAAAAGGTAAGCCCTGTACAGAAATGGGTTAAGGCGCACATTAAAAAAAGCAAGGATTGGAATGAATGAAAAATTCAAACAAAACAGGCATGGAACGCCAGGCTGAAGCAAGGCGCAACGTCCGGGATACAAAGCGCAAACAAAAACGCGCACGAAAGCTGATTGCAAAAGTTGGTGCGGAACGTGTAACACCTAAAGAAGTGTTCAGAGCGCGCAACGCCCACGCAGATATAGGGAAAAACTTATAATGGAAAACGTACAACGATTAACACCGGCAACAGACGAACGGCTAAAGACTATTGTTGAGCGTATCGAACGTCTTGAAGAAGAAAAAACTGCCTTAGTTTCGGACATAAAAGAAGTGTATTCAGAGGCAAGGGGCGCGGGATATGACGTGAAGGCTATTAAGCAGGTTGTCTCGCAGCGAAAACTCGATAGCATCGACAGGCAAGAGCAGATTTCAATGTTTGAGCTATATTGGGATAGGGTTCATTGACATGGAATCTTGGCAACGTAAGTTATTAAGCCAGGCAAGAGAGCGCCTTGAGGCCATCCCAAGCGAGAGGCTGGAGATTTGCGACCCTGCGGCAGTTGTGGAGTTGGCTTTAGTCCTGCACGATGTTCTGGAAATATTAGAGGATAAACCATAAGCATGGCCAATAAGCTAACACCCAAGCAACAGGCGTTCATTAACGAATACCTGATAGACTTGAACGCGAAGCAGGCAGCTATCCGTGCGGGGTACGACGGCAAGGCTTTACGCCAGGTAATTAAACAACGTAAACTGGACAGCCACGAGCGCACAGAAGCGCAAATGATGTTTGAACTTTTATGGGACGCGGTGCATTAAAATGGAAAATAAAGAACACGTTATAACCGAAGTTGACGAAGACAAGGTGGCAGAAGTCGCAACAGGATTAGTATTAGCTTGCGAAGATGTTGGCGCTGTAATTATATTAACGTTGCGCTACGACGGGACTATAGGGACTCACGTCGATGGCATGGACGCAGCTCTTTCTGACGCAGCCGTTGATTTATCTCACGACATCATGGAACACTTAGGGGCTGAACGTGTATCCGAATATGGGGAGACAATGCATTGAGAACCAAATGGCTAGAGGACGTCGCAGCTAAAGCGGGCGTTGTGTTAGTAGGTGTGGAATCAGGGGAAGGGGCAGTCTATGATACTGCTAAATTCGACTACCCTTGCGGGTGTCACGGGACAGACGTTGGTTTAAGCGCGTATGACGAGCAGGAATCAGCTTGGATAGTCGCGGCGATAAAGAAGTCATGGCCGGACTGCATGGAGGGTGAGAGAGTCATACCACAATCAAAAGGAGACAAGACATTGACCGATAAACCAGACTTTAAAGTGGGCGACGTTGTGGTGTTGAGGTCCGGCGGCCCTGCTATGACAGTTTCAGGACCTTTAACGGATGAATTTGATGTCAACTGCGTATGGTTCGCAGAAGATTACATTGAAAAAGCGTGTTTCCATGTATCGTCGCTAAAACTATACGATTGTCAATGCGCCGGGGAAAGTTGTCTTTGAAGCCTTACTTATGGAATGTTTATGACACATAAACTCACACCTAAACAACAAGCGTTTGTAAACGAATACCTGATTGATCTGAACGCAACACAGGCGGCAATTCGTGCTGGGTACAGTGAGAGGACAGCAAAAGAGATAGGCTGTCAGAACTTAACCAAAGTTAACATTGCCGCGGCAATCAAGGAAGCATTGGACGTAAGGGCCACAGAGACGGGCATTACAGCGCGCTGGGTGCTTGAACAGGCCGCTGACGTATACAAAGAGGCGAGAACAGCAGAAGACCGCTCAAACGCCTTAAAAGCCCTTGATACGGTTGGCAAGCATGTAGACATTCAAGCGTTTAGTGAGAAACATGAGTTAGTAGGGAAAGACGGTGCTGAGTTAGTGTTCGTCCCTGTGGGGGCTCGTGGAACAGATAAAGATTGAGTATGTCGAGAACCTTTACCCTATCTTCACCAAGCCAAAGCGTATAAAAATTATTGTTGGAGGACGTGGGTCTACTAAATCAACGGGTGTGTCAGACTATGTCGGGGCTAGAGTTTCTAAAGGTGAGCTATGGTGCTGTGCGCGTGAACACCAGAACTCGATTGAGGAATCAGTCCATAGAACAATCCTTGAAGAAATTGAGCGTTTAGGGATAGCAGGGTTTAGCGACACTAAAACAGGAATAACCCACAGTTCCGGCGGACGCATATTCTATCGAGGTTTAGCGCGTAACATAACTTCCATCAAATCTACATTATCAGGCGTTGACGGGCTATGGATTGAAGAGGGAGAGGACGTGACCGAGAATACCTTGCGTGTTCTCACTGCGTCTGTCCGGCTTAATGCAGCGGATGCAGAACGTAAAATCGCTGGCGAAGATGTAAAAATGCCTGAGATTATTATCACTATGAACAGAGGATCTAGGACGGGAGCGGTTGCGAAGCGATGGCTTGCTCGCGCTGAGTCTGAATTGACTAGATGCGGGTATTACGAAGATGATTTAATTATGGTGGTTCAAATGAATTATACCGACATGCCGCCTGCCTGGTTCCTAGCGTCTGGCCTTGAGGACGAGCGCGCAGACGATCACAACCGGTTGTCTCGTGCTGAGTATGACCATAAATGGAAAGGCGCATACTACGACGAGGTTGAAGGGTCTATCATCAAACCTGAGTGGTATGACGCCTGTCTTGATGCGCACAAACTTCCCCACCTAGAAGCCGCTTTCAAACCTCTCGGGGCTAAGATAGCCGCGCATGATCCATTTGACGGGGGCAAGGATGCAGGAGGGTATAGCTTGCGTCATGGCTCAATTATCAAGTCAGTGCAATCGATGCGTACCGGCGAAATAGATCAAGCCTGTGATTGGGCCACAGAGAACGCTATTAAAGATGGTGCCGACTGGTTCGTCTGGGATGGCGACGGCATGGGTACGGGCCTTAAACGCCAAGTACAGCTTGCTTTTAATAACATGGCGATTGAATACCACATGTTTCAAGGGTCTTTGTCAGGGGTAGGCCAAGACAACGCAAGAGATATATATATGTTCAACGAAACTCGCCGTGAGGACGCACCAAAGACGTATGCAGAGACATTCAAGAATAACAGGGCGCAATATTATATAACGTTAGCAAATAGGATGTATAACACATATCGGTGTGTCGAGCGCGGTGAGTACATGGATCCGGATAAAATGATATCATTCGATAGCGATGGGATTGAAAACGAAAGCGTGTTCCGGTCACAGATATGCAGGATACCAAGAAAGCAGAACGGCAACGGTCTTATACAGCTAATGAGCAAGGAGGACATGAAGCGTCTAGGCATTGTCTCGCCAAATGAATCTGACTCTGTTATGATGAGCATGTACACGCCAAACGTGCGCAAGAAAAAGACGAATAAACCGCCGCGTAATTTGAATTGGATGGGATAGATGAACCTCAAAGCACAAGAACACGCAATAGAACTCGGCGCAGAGATAGTTGAACTCGCCAAGGCTAAGAAGCTGACAGGCGGCCAACGCCTCAGACGCAGCGAAATCATACGTGATATGAAAGAGGGCGGCTGGACGCTTGGCGAGATTTCTCAAGTATTCGGCATGAGAGTTTCCGAAGTCATTAACGTTTAGTTTTCACACATAGGCGCTACCGTTATTAATAATTGACGAGGTGGGAACAGCTACCCCACACGCCCGGCAACGGGTAATTAGGTCTTTCGAGGCTGAAGAGATGCAGGTTGGCAACTGCCGTTGTATTTATTAGGTAGTTTTTATTTAAATCTATACTACACATTCATATAGTAGTTTACATTGACCTGCCGTTCTGTTTAGCGTAAAACGTATATAACAAATTAAAGGTGTATAATGGACAAACTTCTTCTCGAAGCCAAAGAAGCGTATCAAAACTGCGTTGATTACGAGTCAACGCAGCGGGACATGTCCAAGAAAGAGTACGATTTTGCTCGGTTGGGTGAGCAATGGCCTGAGAACGTCCGAAAGGACCGTGAGTCTAAGGGCCGTCCTTGCCTGACAATGAACAAACTGCCAGCGTTTATTCGCCAGGTAGTTAACGACGCTCGGCAGAACAAGCCATCAATCAAAGTTCACCCCGTAGACGATAATGCTGACGTAGAGACTGCAGAAGTCCTTAATGGTCTAATCCGTAACATCGAATACAGGTCCGACGCGGGCGCTGCATATGACACAGCCATTGATTGGGCTGCATCGTGCGGTATCGGTTATTTTCGGGTTAATGTCGATTTTGTATTCCAAGACGCTTTTGACAAGGATATCGTCATTGAGCGGATAATGAACCCGTTCTCTGTCTACGGTGATCCAGATAGTACGGCGGTTGATTCTTCGGACTGGAATAAGGCGTTCATAACTGAATGGGTAACAACTGAATCGTTCAAAGCAGATTACCCTAATGCAGAAGCAGTTGATTGGGATTTCTTAGGCGCTGAAGACCGTCAAGACTGGTTCGAAGAGGACCACGTTCTCATTGCTGAATATTGGAAGCGTGAAGAGGTGTCCGAAACGCTGCTGATGCTGACCGACGGCCAGATTATGCAGAAAGACGTGTATGAGAACGCCAAAGAGATATTTGACTCACTCGATATAACTATTGAGTTCGAGCGCGAGACAAAGAGCTACAAAGTCACGCAATACATAATGAACGGTCAAGAGGTTCTTGAGACTAACGACTGGGCTGGTAAGTATATTCCTATCATCCCTGTTTATGGTGAGGAAACCATAGACGATGGTAAGCGTTACCACCATGGCCTAACTTATCAATCACAAGACGCACAACGCAACTACAACTATTGGCGCACAGCATCGACTGAGCTGGTCGCGCTTGCCCCTAAAGCTCCGTGGGTTGGAGAAGCAGGGGCCTTTGATGCAGACGATAATTGGGCGACAGCGAACACTGATAATCACCAGACATTAGAATACACACCGGGCAAGATGCGGCCGATACGTGAGCCGTTCGCTGGTGTGCCGGCTGGCGCTATTAGTGAATCCATGTCGTCCAGCGACGATATGAAGGGTATTATGGGGATGCAGGACGCTAGTCTGGGCATGGCAGCTAATGAGATTAGCGGCATCGCGATACAAAGACGAAACCAAGAGGGCGACACGTCAACATTCCATTTCCAAGACAACCTTACTCGCGCCATTCGCCACGCTGGACGCATTATTGTTGACCTTATCCCTCACACGTACACCAAGGCTCGTATATTGCGGGTATTAGGTGAGGATGACGAGCCGCTTGAAATTCCAATTAACCAGCCGGTCAGCATGGAAACAGGCCAAGCTGTGGAGAAGGGTGAACAAGAGAAGCTTATAGACGGCGTAGAACGTATCTTTGACCTGACAACAGGCAAATACGATGTTGTTGTTAAAGCAGGTCCGTCGTTCACCACGAAACGCCAAGAGGCTGCAGATCAAATGATGCAGCTTATCACAGCATTCCCTCAAGCCGCGCCATACGTGGGCGACATCATAGCAAAGAATCTAGACTGGCCAGGCGCTGACGAAATTGCTACCCGCCTGAAGTCTCTACTCCCTGCGAACTTACGTGAGGACGAAGAGGACCCAATGGTTGCGCAACTTAAGCAGCAATTACAAATGGCAGAGTCACAGATTAAAACACTAATGGATATGAAGCAGCTTGAACAAGAGCGCATATCCATTGACAGAATGAACGCTGAAACTAAGCAATTCGAAGCCCAAATTAAAAAACGGGGTAGTTTGATAGATGCTTATGAGGCGGACACAGAACGCATGGAAGCCGACGTTAAAACTCAACAAGGCAACGACAAACTAGCCGTTGACTTATTGGATAAAGTTAGCAAGGCCAAGCCTACGTCTGCACCGGGACAGAATCCCGGACTTGACCCACGAAGGATATAAATAATGGAACAGATGGACAGCCAAGCACCGCTTGAATCCATAGCCCCGGTTGATGATGCGCCTGTACAGGATACCGCACCAGCACCAGAACGGCGTTTTGTAGACCCTGATGCCCCAAAAGCAGAGGCAATTGAAGTATCTACGGACCCTGATGACGATCTAGTGGCTATCGTCAACGAAGAAAGCGACGGGCAACCGGATACCGACGAGTCCGAACCTGAGCTTATGGACGTTGAGTATGAGGGTAAAACCTACAAACTCACGGCTGAAATCAAGGATGCTCTAATGCGTCAAGGCGACTACACCAAGAAGACAATGGAAGTAGCTGACCAACGCAAGGCATTCGAGGCGCAACAGACTGAATTCCAAGCGAACGTTAAAGTGCAAGAACAGTTCTTTGAAGAGGCGTCGACAGTACGCCAAATCGATGCACAGCTTGCCCAGTATGAACAAGTCGATTGGAACCAGCTTAGTTATGACGACCCTGTCGAGTTTCAACGGTTGGATTTTCAGCGCCGTCAACTCGTCGAGAACAGAACAAACACAGTCCAGCGAATGATACACGCGCAACAGGAAGTCGCTCAGAAGCAGCATCAAGAGGGTGCCAGGCTGAAAGAGGAAGGGCTCAAAGAGTTAGCGAAGGTCATACCGAACTGGAATGAAGACACAGCCAAAACCATATTTAAGTCAGGCATTGACACTTACGGTTTTAGCAAAGACGAGATGAGTAGCGTTTTAGACCCTCGAATGGTTCGAGTGTTGGACGACGCTCGTCGTTACAGAAACATCGTTGCCAAGTCAAAGAGCAACAAAGCCCCTAAGCCCGCCGAGGCTCAACCTGTCGCTTCTATCAAAGGCAAAAACGCAAAAGCAAGCGTTAACCCTGATAATTTGTCTGTTAAAGCATGGCAAGCATGGCGTGAGAAAGACCTCAAGGCAAAGGGTCGACGTTGACTGACTGGCACATTTTAGGATTAAATTGAAATGGCTAACACACTACTGACCGCGACCGCAGTTACCCGAGAGGCGCTGCGTATTCTTCACCAGAAGCTTAACTTTGTTGGCAAGACAAACCGCCAATACGATGACAGCTTTGCAAAAACAGGCGCTAAGATTGGCGACAGTCTTAAAATCCGCCTACCAAACGAGTACGTCGTTCGAACCGGCGCTGCATTGTCTGCTCAGGACACAACAGAAACATCTGTTGACCTTCAAGTCGCAACCCAAAAGGGCGTTGACTTGAACTTCACTTCTGTTGATCTGACGCTCGACATTGATGACTTCTCGGATCGTATCCTTGAGCCAGCAATGTCAGTGCTTGCCGCTAACGTCGAAGCCGACGCAATGAGCATGTTCAAAGATGTTTATAACCAAGTATCAGACGTCGGCGCATCGATTACGCTTGCTGACGTGCTTAATGGTGCCAAACAACTTACAGACAACCTCGCACCAGTTTCCGAGCGTTGCTTGAACCTTAACACGACTGACAACGTTGACCTCGTGAACGCTGTATCTGGTCTGTTCAACCCTAATACGAACGTGTCTAAGCAATACCGCGAAGGCATGGTTGCTAGCGAGTTTGTCGGTTATAAAGAAGTGTACCAAAACACACTTTGGCCGCAATTCACGTCAGGTACGGATGACGGAACAGGCAACTACCTGATTAACGGCGCGTCTCAAGCGGGCGCTTCTATTACCGTTGACACGGGCGCTGGAACGTTCACGAAAGGCGATATCATCTACATCGCTGGCGTTAACCGTGTTCACCCTGAGACTAAAGCTGACACAGGTCAGTTGCAGTCATTCGTTGTGACAGCGGCAACAGGCACAAGCGCCACGTCGATCGGCATTAGCCCGTCAATCGTGGTTTCTGGTGGGCGTCAAAACGTTGTTGGCTCACCCGCCGACGGCGCTGCGATCCAAAAGCTCGAGAGCGATAAGTCAACGGCAATCGGCGCGAGTGCTGATTACGGTATTTCTTGTGGCTTCCATAAGGACGCTTTCGCATTTGCAACAGCCGATTTGATTATGCCGGACGGTGTCGATTTCGCCGCTCGCGAAGTCATGGACGGCATTTCGATGCGGGCAGTTCGTCAGTATACGATTGCTGATGATAAATTCCCGACTCGTCTTGACATTCTGTACGGCTACAAAACGATTCGCCCACAGTTGGCTTGTCGTTACGGTTTTAACTAGGCCACACGCTGCGGGGAGGGCTTCGGCTCTCCCCAATGCTTTTAGGATAAATTATGTCTAACTACGAAAAAAGAGTGTACAAAGTAATTGACGGAAAACTCACCAAAGCTTGGGACGGCCCAAAGGATGGCTGGTTCTCGGTAAAAGCGGACGCATTCGCTGACGGCGGGCCTGACGTAGCAAAGGAAGCTGCTGAAGAGATCAAAGAATACAAGCCAGCCGGAACGCTATCTTTGAAGAACAAACGCACCAAGAAAGGTTAAATCATGGCAATCACAACCTACGCAGAATTAAAGACGGCATTAGAGACGTATACAGGACGTGCTGACAGTGGGTTTGTGGCGCTTGTCCCTGACTTTATTTCTCAAGCGGAGAACTTTATCAATCGAAAGATCAATTGGAACCCAGGCATTACGGAAGTGTCTGTTTCTTTGTCTCAAGGGTCCGATACGGCGGCATTGCCAGCGGGTTTTCTTGAGATTATCGATATGAAGTATCCTTCGAACGATTTTTTAATGGAACAACTCCCATTGTCGAAGCTCTTAGGGCTGCACGATGACAATGAGATCCGTCCTTATTATTACGCGGTAGCTGATACGTTCCGTTTTGAAGGCCCCTCAGACGCAACCTATGCATTAGACTGTAATTACTACAAGAAGTGGGATATAGCCACTGACGGGACGAACGCGCTCCTCACACAGTATGAAGACCTGTATTTAGATATGAGCCTTTGGCGCGCTTATAAATGGATGCGCAGCCCGGAAGAGGCAGCGACTAACTTCTCCACGGCTTCCGCCATCCTAGCAGACGTAAATCACACATACGGGCGCAACAAGAAGAACGCAGTTTCCACTGTTGATTCTGCCTTGCTGACGAACAACAAGAACGCGTTTAACATTTTCAACGGGTATTGATATGATTCCCTTCGCACAATACACGCCTGACCAGCCTGACTATGAAAACCAAGGCTCGGCATATATAAACAACGTGTTGCCCCGCACAGAAGCGAGCTATGCGCCCTTATCCGGCTTATCGTCTATATCTGGTGTTGTCGGGACGGGTGTTGTTCGTGGCGCTGGTTCGCTTCGAGATAACGACGGCGTTGTTTATAACTTCGCATCCGACGAAAAAGATTTCTTTCTTTTAAACACCGGAACGTGGAATAATGTTTCCGCGTCTGCTGGTGCTTACACGGTCAGTTCAGATTACCCTGTTGAATTCGTTGGATTTGGCGAGCGTTGCATAGCCATTCTAGGCTTGAGCGACGATATGCAGACGTATTTGATGGGTACAGATAGCACGTTTTCACAGTTGAATAGTGATGCACCACGAGCAAGGGTTGGCTCTGTCATTGGCGATTTTGTCATGGTGGGAAATACTTTTGACAGTACATACGGTGGCGTTCCTAACCGTGTGTGGTGGTCTGCATTCAATGACCCGACAGATTGGCCGAGCATTGGATCGTCCGACGCGGCTTCGAAGCAATCAGACTATAATGACATTGCGACAGGCAACACAGTCCAAGCCATTGTTGGTGCAATCGGCGGTACTGACGGCGCAGTTTTCTTAGAGAAAGCTATATACCGCATAGTATACGAAGGCCCGCCAACAATTTTCGGCTTTTATGAAATTGAGCGTGACAGGGGTGCGCACGCTAGGAACTCAGTTGTTAACGTGGGGACAGTAGCATTTTATCTGGACGAGTCAGGTTTCTTTGCGTTTGATGGCACAAAGTCAACGCCAATCGGTGATAGGCGCGTTGATAAGACATTCTTTGCTAACCTTAACCAGACATATATTGACAGAGTTTACGGGTCTGCTGACTCAATTAACAAGATTGTGTTCTGGGCTTATCCGTCGGTGAACTCGACGTTTGGCGAGCCTGACACGCTTATTATGTATAATTGGGCTATCGATAGGTGGTCAACGGCAGACGTATCCATGCAATACCTGACAACAGGGTTGACGCCTGGCTACACGCTCGAACAGCTGGACGGCATTAATAGCAATCTAGACTTGCTCCCATTGTCTCTGGACTCTCGATCATGGACCGGCGGCGAACGTTTACTATCAGCATTTGACACAGACGGTGACCTTGCACGATTTAGCGGAGACATTCTAGAAGCACAGCTTGAAACAACTGAGGCATCCGGCGCAGAAGGTACACGCATTCATATTAGCGGCATTAGGCCTTACGTTGACGGCGGAACAGTAACAACGCAGATCCGCTCACGCGACACACCGGGCGGCACGCCAAGTGACAGTGCATATGAGGCTGTCGGCACTGATGGAATGTCTCATTTCAACATTAGCACGAGGTACGGGCGCGCGCGCATTAAGATTGCAGCGGGCGGCACATGGACCCACGCGCAGGGCGTTGATGCTAAGACCAGACCGGACGGGGATTTGTAAATGGGCGCGCCTATTGGATACCCGACAGCTCCGCGATACCTGCCTGACAGCGACCAGCATAGACGGTTGCTTGGGGAACAGGCGCAGCGTCAAAATCAAGGCAAGACGAACAACGTCATTATCGTGACGCTCAGATCAAATGAGGCGACAACGACAATCACAGACGTTCGACTAAGCCCCGCGTCGTTCCTTGGCTTTATGCCTGAGACAGCGAACGCAGCGACGGCATTGGCAACGACATACGTTGCAGACACGAATAGACTATCCGGGTCGGTTGTTATCAACCACGCGAACAACGCCCAGACAGACAAAACATTCCGCGTGATTTTGGTAGGATAAGACAATGGACAGATACAACCAAATTTTACAGATGGCGCAAGGTTTAGGCCAAGCCAACCCACAAGGAAACCCGTACCAAGGCGGGCTTCTAGGCGGGCAAAACCCAATGCATCAACAGCAAGCGGGCGGGTTGTTTGACCTAACTCCACAACCTGCAATGCAGTTCGGCGCGAGTCCTCAAGGCGGTGGGTTGCAAGACTATTTTGCATCTCTTCAACAGCAAGGGCCACAGACGGACCCCATGGCAGAAGCCAACGCATTGCTTGCCCAACGTCAACAAGACATTCAAGCGGCACTTGCACAAGCTCCAGAACCAGCGGTGGCCGTTGCAGATAAATACGTAGGCCCGACAGAGCAGGAGCTTTGGCAAAGACGATTTAATGAAATGCAACGCGTTAGCCAGCTTCCAGAGAATCAAGGCCCGTAGAAAAGGCTTTAATTGTCCAAACTTTTTGTGTAGTATAACGTAGATAGGAATTTTATATGCCTTTGCCAATCAGACAAGTAGGCCCATTACAAGGACGAGCGCCAAATACAGGCGGCATCACTATGGGTTCGAATAACTTTGCGGCAAGCCCCGGCATGTCTACGCCAATGCAACGCGCGCCAGCTCAACAAGACAACAGCGTCAAAAACGGCATGGCTGGCCTCGATATGCTTAACGAAGCTGGCGCACTGGACCCTTTAAAGGGTTTATTCTCGTCACCAGCTCCCTTTGCCGGATCTAGCATGATGGGACCGGGCGTAGGCACGTTAAGCGCTATGGCTCCTGCTCCTGCATTAGCTCCCTTTGCCGGATCTAGCATGATTGGACCGGGCGTAGGCACGTTAAGCGCTATGGCTCCTGCATTAGCTCCCGTTGCCGGATCTAGCATGATTGGACCGGGCGTAGGCACGTTAAGCGCTATGACTGCTGGAGGGTCTTTGGCTGCTGCTGCGCCTTTGGCTGCTGGAGGGTCTTTGGCTGCTGCTGCCCCAGCATTTCTTGGGATGGGTCCATTAGGTTGGGCAGCTTTGACGGGCGTTGGCCTGTTGACTGCTTTTGGTTAAGATTACAGGAATCCCGTCTGACGAAATAGACCTTTACTGGTCGGAAGCGGAGCCAATACTAAAACGAGCGACGGACAGGGGGAAAGAGTTTTTAACAGTTGACCTATACGAGTATATTTCAAAGGGCAAAATTCAATTGTGGATAGCCTTCGACGAAGAAAAAATAAGGGCCGTTTGCACGACGCAGATTGTAACCTACCCAAGGCTTAAAGTTTGTGCAGTATTATACTTAGCGGGCAGTGGTTACAAAGATTGGATAATGTTCCAAGACTATATTGGGGCATGGGCAAAAGAAAACGGTTGCTCTCACCTTGAAGGATATTTCCGCAAGGGTTGGCTGAGAGTTCTAAAAGATTGGTCCGCAAGTTGGACATTAGCACGTAAGGAATTGTAATCATGGGCGGTTCACCAAAACAACAAGAAATTCCCGACACTCAGACAACTAAGACTGAGCCATGGGATGAACAGAAAGGCTCGTTACAGACCATATTCGGTCTACAAGCTGGCCTGACTGGTGTGCCAACTGACAACTTGCCTCAAGGCCAGCAAGACACGGCTTTGCAAGCGGGCGACTTCTCAAACGCTGCACAGCGTATGCAGTATTTCCCCGGTCAAACTTATGCGCCATTCGCAGGCGAGACTGAGGCCGCACTCCAAGGCCAAGCTGCACGGGGTTATCAAGGCTCACCAGTTAACCAAATGGCGCAAGCTCAGAACGTCGCAACCAATAGCGGACAATTTCTTGACGCGGGCAACCCCTATTTTAGCCAAATGGCAGACCGCGTTACAGAGCAGGTCATGCCGAAAGTTCAAGGACAATTTGCACAATCAGGGCGCACAAACTCAGGTCTTGCATCACGAGCATTAGGTCAGGGCTTGGGTGATTCAATCGGCGCGCTTGGATATCAGAACTATTCAGACGAACGCAAAAACCAAATGAACGCTATGCAGATGGCACCACAGCTTGCGGAAACAGATTACCATGACTTCGCGGCACTTGGTGAGGTTGGCCAAGCGCGTGAGGCCCTTAATCAACAAGGTATCAATGATGCAATCGAACGATTTAACTTTGAACAGACAGAGCCTTTCCAACGCCTTGCGATGTTTAACAACGCGGTTCAAGGCAACATGGGAGGCACGTCTATTGGCACTCAGACTTCAAGCGGTGGTGGTGGGAGTCGCCTCGGCTCAACTATTGGCAGCGGTTTGCTTGGTGCTGGCGCATTAGCGTCATTGGCTTCATAGGAGTATTTAGACATGGGCATTCTCGATGATATATTCTCTTCAAGCAATCCAGCCAAATACAAAGCTGGCTCTTACGCTAATCCGGGGCAACCTTCGCCACAACAGGGCGGCGGTCTCTTAGATTACTTTGATAAGCCTGGCCGTATGCAGACAATCTCAAGCGCTTTAATGGGCGCAGGACAAGGCATGTTGCAAGCGCCACAGAACGGCGGCCGCTTCGGGCAAGCTATGAGTGGACTTGCGGGCATGGCGGGCGGCATGGCACAGAACAAAAAGAAGGTTGAGCAAGAAGCTATGTTCGAGCAATTGGCTGGTGGCGACCCTCTCAAGTTGGCATTTTTAAAATCAAACCCAGAAGTGGGCATAAAAATGATGATGGAACAGAAGTTTGCAAAGCCGACTGCGACATTTAGCACAGTTCAAAATCCATATGGACACGGTGGGTCTGCTCAGAAAAACTCTCTAACGGGAGAAAACACGGGGTATCAGAAAGCGCCAACACCCGCGAAGCAAGGAAACCCGATTGAAGTTTTAGATATTGCTTCAGGCAAGAATGTTATGATTCGCCCAGATAATTTCAATCCGACGAAACACGGGTCTCCAAAAAAAGATGTTTCAAAGCCATCTAAAATTCAAGAGTTTGAATATGCAAAGTCTCAAGGGTACGAAGGAAACTTTTACGATTGGAGCAAAGAGACTCGCGGCGGGACAAAAGTGCAAGTTGGCAGCGACGGGCGATTTGGCAGCGCCCCTTCTGGGTTTGCTTATGTTGACGACGAAGCCAGCCCAGCAGGTGTGCGTCTTGTCCAAATCCCAGGCGGGCCAAAAGAGGCAGAGGCAGAGGGTGCCGAAGCCAAAGCAGCAGCCGCTACAATTACAAAACAACGAACAGCGGACCTTGTATTGGAAGAGATAGGCACAGCATTAAACGCAGTAGAGGAATCGACATTCCCGTCTACTGGCTTGGTGGGGTCGGTCTTGGCCAATATCCCCGGCACCGATGCGGCAGACCTTGGGGCGACGTTAAAAACTATCAAGTCAAATATAGGCTTTGATAGGCTACAAAGAATGCGCGATGAAAGCCCAACTGGGGGTGCACTAGGACAGGTAAGTACGCAAGAAATACAACGTTTAGAGAGTGTTCTTGGCAACCTTGAACAGTCTCAAAGTAGGGATCAATTCGTTCGTAATTTACGGAGACTGAACAATGTGTATATGGATATTATCCATGGAGATGGGATCGGGCCGGAAAGAATGTCTTTAGCTGCGAGAGACAGCGATAGTTTACTGCCGAAGGGGATACCTAACGGTTCGAAACCTATTGGACGGACTAAAAACGGAAATGTTGTATACCAAGCCCCAGACGGGCGCAGACTTGTTTTGGAGTGATGCATATGGGCGTTCGCGAACTAAAAGACACAGAGCCAGTAATTAACGATGACGGGCAACAAATAAGGGACTTAGGCTTCTCTGAAGTTATGTCGTCTGCTGGCGAAACATTCCCTGAAAGCGCTTTGCAGCTTGGAAAAGATACTATCGCCCCATTTTTATCACCTATTGAAACCGCGAAAAATGTGTACGAGCTTGGAAGTAGTATTGTTAACTTAGTTCGTCCTGGGGATCAAGGGAATGAACAGATTGCAAGTTCAGTCGGGAAATACTTTGCTAATCGTTATGGTGGGTTTAAAGAGATAAAAAATACTATCGCGACAGACCCGGCAGGGTTTCTTGCTGACGCAGCGTCTGTACTAAGTTTAGGGGGCGGGTTAGCTACAAGAGCGCCTGGGATTACAGGTAAAATGGCCCGGATTTCTGTGAAAGCTGGCAACGCGATCGATCCGCTCGCCGGCGCTGCAAAAGTTGCGGGCAAAGCAATGCCATATGCAGGGAAGGCTGCTTCAGCCTTAATTGGTGACGTTTCAACCAGGGCTGGGGCTGAGAGCATTAATCAGGCAGCATCCGCAGGGGCAACAGGTGGCAGAAGGGCCGAAGCGTTCCTTAGCGGGATGCGTCAGAAAACGCCTATTGAAGATATAGTCAAGGAAGCACAAGACGCACTCTTAAATTTAAAAAAGCAAAAGAACAGGGATTACGTAAAGAATATGCAGTCTGTTAACGATTCTGTTGAGAGTGTGAGTCTAACTGAAATAGAAAAAGCTCTTGGCGACTCTGTTAGAGAATTTACAGGGAGCACTGGAAGAGACATAAGCGGGGCTAATGTTAAATTAGCAGAAATTTCAGACATTATAGGTGAATACAAAGACATTTTTGGAGAATCAATGCCTGTTATAGCTGCTGATGAAATGAAACAAGAAATATTTAACTCAGTTATCAATAAGATTCCAATGGATGACAAATCTTCTAAAATGGCTTCGATGAATGTTTACGGAAAGATAACATCATCTATTGAAAAGGCCGCGCCTGAGTATGCAAAGGCAATGTCTGAATATAAAACCGCCGCGTCTGAAATCTCAGATATTGAAAAGACCATGTCGATTCCCAATGGAAAGAGAGGGAACATTGATTCGTCTGTTCGCAAGTTGCAAAGTATATTTAGAAACAATGCGAACACTAATTACGGGCGAAGGGCAGAGATTGGGGATAAACTTGAAGGTGCCGGGGCCGACACGCTATTACCTGCCCTCGCTGGTCAACAATTATCTTCAGTAGCCCCACGAGGGATAGCGGGGTTGATGCCTATGGCAAACATTAGCGCTGCGGCATACACGCAAAACCCGTTGCCGTTGATGGCACTTCCTTTCCAATCCCCACGATTGATGGGGGAAGCCGCTTATTACGGAGGCAAAGGAATAAAGGCAGCGGGCGACGTTGCGAAGTCAATCGGTCCCGCTAAAGCACGCGCGCTAGGCCTTAGCGGGTTCCAATCCGGGCGGGTAACAGACGAGGACCGTTTCCCTGCATACGGCCTTTTAAATAGGAATAAATAATATGGCAACCTTTTATAACTGGTCAACAACCCCTGCATCAAACGCATCCGTCGGTAATATCGACTGGGCCGAAGGCATGGCACCGAGCCAGGTTAATAACTCAGCACGTCAAGAGATGGCAGACGTTGCGGCATGGCGTGACTTTTTTGGCGGGGCTAAAACCACGTCAGGCACAGATACTATAACTTTGACATCCGGCATGACAATCACGGCCTATGCTTCGAACCAATTATTTGTTGCGAAATTAGGCGGTACAAATACCGGCGCTGCAACCCTTAACATTGACTCGCTTGGGACTAAGGCCGTCGAAATTAATGGGTCTGCAGTAACGGCTGGCGAATTAGTTACGGGCAAGTTTTATATGTTCATCTATGACGGAACAGCATTTCAAGCCACGAGATTATCTGGAACAGGCGGTATCGCTGCTGTAGTTGATGATACATCGCCTCAACTCGGCGGAACTCTAGACACAAATTCAAAGCAGGTCAGGTGGTCAAAAGGCGCTGATATTTCTTCTGCTACAGCTCTGACGCTTGGTGCCGACGGAAACTACTTTGACGTAACAGGAACAACAACTATCACGTCGATCGTAACGCTTGCGGTTGGTACTGTTGTTAAAGTTCATTTTGATGCAATCTTAACGTTAACTCACCATGCAACGAATTTAATACTTCCCGGTGGCGCTAACATCACGACTGCCGCTGGTGATGAAGCTGAGTTTGTTGAATACGCTTCTGGTGACTGGCGATGCATAAATTACCAAGTCGCAGCATCTTCTCCGGGCGTTGCGACAGCCGGACTCCAATCGACTCAAGTCTTTACATCGTCAGGAACTTGGACAAAACCTGCTGGCATCACCAAGGTTAAAGTCACTGTAACAGGTGGCGGTGGCGGAGGTGGCGGGTCTGCTGCCGCGAACGTTTCCGGTGGCGGCGGTTGTGGCGGTGGAACCTCGGTAGAGCTTATTGATGTAAGTGGTACAGCTTCAGAAACAGTCACGATTGGAGCAGCGGGGGCTGGCGGGGCTTCAGGTGCTAATGCAGGTGGCGTTGGTGGCACGTCTTCCTTCGGTGCATTCTGTACAGCCACAGGTGGGTCAGGTGGGAACGCTAACAGCGACGGAACAAACCCCGGACCTGTCGGCGGGTTAGGTACAGGAGGTGATTTAAACTTATTCGGTTGTCCCGGTGACGTAAACCAAGAAGCAAACTCAGGTGTACACTGGCACGGTTGGGGCGGGGCATCATTTTTATCTGGTGGCGGGTCTGCACATAACGACTCAGCCGCTGCAGCAACACGTGTTGTTCCTGATGGGTACGGAGGCGGCGGCGAAGGTGGTGGGGATGGTACAGGTGGGGATGCCGGTGGCGCGGGTGCCCCCGGAGTTGTCTATATTGAGGAGTACGCATAATGAAAGCCTTAATTCAAGGCACTCGCATTTGCGAGATTGCAACAGAATCTTTTCCAGTCCACAAGGCGCTTATCTGGGCGGACGTGGCTGACAACACAACGACGAAAGACACATATGTTGATGGCGCTGTTGTTAAGTTCGTTCCATACGTTCCAACGCCACAAGATGAAATTCGGCGTATAGAAGCCGCCATCCCTGCACGTTATGTTCGCGACGCTGCAATGGGTGACGCTTATGCAATCGGTAAACTCGAAGATATTGAAGCGCTACTTAATATTCAGCGGGCCAAGCTATGACCGACGACTTAAGCCGCAGGGGTAGCGACGAGAAGATCCTCCAGGTGCATACGCAAATGGCGGTGCTAATAGACAATGTTACATCGATAAAGGAAACCATGGAGCGAGTACCGCTGAATGCTCAAGAGATACTTTTTCTTAAAGATAGGCTGACTCGACTTGAAGGTGAAGTCTCAGGCATTAAAGAGGAGCAAAAAATAATCGAAATGACCCATGCCTTTTTTAAAGTGTTTAAGTATATCGCTGGCTTTGTTGTTGTTGTCGGTGCTGCCTGGGCAATCTTTTCCGGAGCGGTTAAGTAATCACACATTTTACTGCCCTCATAACAGTTATTTGGCTAATGTCCAATCCAGCATCGCCATCCGACCGGAGCGCTGTCATTTACAAAAAGAGTTTCCCAAGCGAGCAAATATGCCTTAAAGTGTTGGCATTAAAGGTTATTGAGGCTGAAAAAACCTATGGGAAAATTCGCACAGTAACACTTGTCTCGGACTGTGTGCCAACATTGAGGTAACATTATGCATATTCTAGGTGTTTGTTTTGCTGCGTTAATAGTCTCAGCGTGTGCCACAGGCACAGTAAGCCAGCCGCAAGTCTCAATGTGCGGTGACGTTAAAAGCGAGTTTTCAAACTGGCGAACCGATTTATTTACAAAAAACCCAACGGTACAAGAGCGCCCACTCAACGAAATCGAGACTGAAATATTTATCTCTGCATACAATGCGACTCCTCCTGTATCGCAATTAAGCGCTGAATACATTGTTGTATATCGTGTTGAAGAATTTCCACAAACTTTAGTTGTGTGGCTTGATTCTGACTATTGTGTTCAAAACACATCATTAATTCCAAACCAGCACATGGAGAAATTACGGAAAGGTTATCCAGTCTATCCTCCCAATCAAAGCCAGACATAAGGGAAACAAAATGCCGTTCAAACTAGACCCGAACTTGCGTGAATACTCGACTGATTTACAATGGCTTAAACATGAGGCGCTAGCAGAACATGGAACTCACCTAAAGGCCGCTGAGTCTCTCGGGGTCGCTAAGTCCAACATCACAACAGCGATACTCGCGGTTAAAAAGAAAGCCGCAAGTCATGGATACTCCCCGGATCACGGATGGCAACACCCTGTTCCGGCGGGCTTTCTTGTCAAAGCGACAAGCACATTAAGAGATGCACAGACGGGCGAGGCAAAACTTGTATGGGAAAAGACTGAGCGCGACAAAGAAGAACTTGAAATTGCAATGCATGAGGCAATTGAAGCCCTATGCGACGATATAAAGCCATTACCTGCAATACAACGGCCTAAACAGCCAGATACCGACATGCTCTCTATCTATCCGGTCGGAGATCATCATATTGGCATGCTCGCATGGGACGAAGAAACGACTGACAATTATGACACTGGGAAAGCCGAGCATTTATTGCATGGCGCTATGGACTATCTCGTCGATGCAGCACCAAAATCAGGCGAGGCGTTAATCATTCTATTGGGCGATTTCCTGCACTATGATTCATACGTTCCGGTCACCGAAAAATCTAAAAATATCCTTGATGCAGACACGCGTTACCCTCGAATCGTCAGGGCTGCAATGAGAGCAACCCGTCACGCCGTTTCAAGGGCCTGTGAGAAGCACGACAAGGTGAGGGTAATAGTTGTGGCCGGAAACCATGACGCGTCCTCTATGGTGTTCTTACGGGAAGCT
>Ga0222691_1000090_pt1 | contig 38739 bp, 45 predicted proteins | sample AntAcemetage1237_FD_179839 | JGI IMG/M metagenome (GOLD analysis project Ga0222691, IMG submission 179839) | Saline water microbial communities from Ace Lake, Antarctica - #1237 | ecosystem: Environmental > Aquatic > Non-marine Saline and Alkaline > Saline | place: Antarctica: Ace Lake... | reverse complement strand
TGGAAGATGGCAGAGATGGGCGTTGTTATCGGACAGTAGGTTTTGAAGTGACCCGGCCTAACCCGGCCTAGCGCGGCCTAGACCCGAAAACGGCGGGGTACTGCGGGCTGTGGGGTCGAGGGTCACCCCTTGGGCGGCGGCGTAGGTTTTGGAGTAAATCGAAGGAATCGGGCCGCAGGCGGGGCTGACACGGCAATTTAAGCGTCGATCGTTTCAGCGTTTAAGCGGCGTTTAAATGGCTGAAAACCGCGGCGCGTGGGAGTGTTCAAGGCCGGCGGGTCCGGCGAGGGGTCGCCCGCGAACTGGGAATATTAGCATTTGCTTGGCGGTCCAGTTCCCAGTTCGCCGTAAGCCACTGCTGTGATTGATGTTTCAGCCGCTGGCCCCTTGAAAAGCCGCATCACGAACTGGGAACTGATTTCGGCGCTGCGGAGGCGCGGACTTCCTCCCTGATTGCCTCCAGCAAAAGCACCAGGTCGTCGATCTGGATGGAGTTCCGGAAGGCCGCCGCCCGCTGCCCCCGCCGCCCCGCCGGTGTCCGCGGAGGGCGACCCCTGGGCGCTGATGGAGCGGCGGCTGGCGGTGCTGGAGAGCGCAATCGGCTTCGTCGAGCACGCCTCGCTGGCTGAGGCCATTACGCATCTTCCGATCTGGCGCACGGGGCGTCGTCCTCGGTGGTGGCGGGACCGGGAGGTCCGGGACTTCGTCGTCGCCAATCATCGGAAAATGATTATCGACGAGGCCGTTCTCATATTGTACATTTACCAACGAAAATAGCCTTGCTCGAAGAAAGCCGGCCCTGCCAGGCCGGCCCGATCACAGGAGAAACCGATGGCCAAACGCCGCGTCGCGGACAAGGCGCCGGAGGAGATCCGGTACCTGTTGAACCGCAAGGGCCTGACCTTCGCCGACGCCGACCGCATGTACGGCCTGAAAAGGGGGATCGCACGAGCGGCCGCCCGCTGCCCGCACATCAACGGCGAACTGGCGATTGCGGAGCTGCTCGGCGTGTCCCCACGCCAGCTGTGGCCAAGCCGCTACGACCCGCGCACGGGCGAACGCCTTTCGCCTCAACCCGCTGAACACTATAGCGACCGGCCGAAGTTTCGCCAGCAACGCCCGGCGGAGGCCGCGTGACATGATGCGCGCGCTGACCGCCTCCGACCTGACCGTGATGGCCAACGAGCCGCGGGTCCGCGACCTGGATCTGGCCGACCGCCTGGGGATGGCCAATCCGCACGACATTCGTCGGCTGATCCGGAAGAACCAACCCGAACTCGAAATGCACGGACCATTCTCGACGGCGTCGAGAATGGTCCGCATTGGCTCCGGCGCGCGCCGCTCGGTGAACGAGTACTGGCTGAACGAGCCGCAGGCGGTGCTGGTCTGCATGTTCTCCCGCACACCGAAGGCCGCCGAGGTGCGCCGGCAGGTGGTCGGGGTGTTCCTGGCCTGGCGGCATGGCGAGTTGGCGCCCGCTGCCCCCGCCGCCCCGCCGGTGTCCGCGGAGGGCGACCCCTGGGCGCTGATGGAGCGGCGGCTGGCGGTGCTGGAGAGCGCAATCGGCTTCGTCGAGCACGCCTCGCTGGCTGAGGCCATTACGCATCTTCCGATCTGGCGCACGGGGCGTCGTCCTCGGTGGTGGCGGGACCGGGAGGTCCGGGACTTCGTCGTCGCCAATCATCGGAAAATGATCATCGACGAGGCCGTTCTCATCATGCGTGACCGCTTCAGCGCGCCCTGTCCGGCGGCGCCCGCAGGGCCGCGATCAAGATCCTCCGCACGATGGTCGACGCCATCGACGAGCGGCTGGACAGCCACCCGCGCGGCCGCGCGGCGCACCCGCTGTTCGAACTCGGACTGGAGGTCTACGCGATGTGGGCCGATCTGGCGCACCCCGGCGTTCCGCGCGGGATCTGACGCGATGACCGCCCGCACCGTCAAAGCCGGAGCCGCGCGATGACAATGGAAATCGGCAAGGTCCAACAGATCCCGCTCTCGTCGATCGACGCCGGCCAGCGCCTGCGGGTGGTCGACGAGGCGCATGTCGTCGCACTCGCGGAAAGCATCGCCGAGCTTGGACTGATGCAGGCGATCGAGGTGCGCGAGGTCGATGGCCGCTACGTGCTGATCGCCGGCGCCCACCGCCTGGAAGCGGCGCGGCGCTGCGGCCTGGAGAGCGTGGAGGTGCGGGTTGTCAGCGGGATCGACGACGACGAGGCCCTGCTGCGCGAGATTGACGAGAATCTTGCCCGCCACGACCTGAACCCACTCGACCGCGCCGCATCCTACACGGAGAGGAAGCGGGTCTACGAAAAGCTGCATCCGGGGGCGAAGAACGGCGCTGCCGGTCTGCAAGTCATTGAAAAAGGCCAGACGGCAAAAATTGCCATCTGGACGCCGGCCCTCTCCTTCGCCGCCGCTGCTGCCCAGGAGGCCGGCGCCGCCGAGCGCTCGATCCGCCGCGCCGTGCAAATCTACGAGCGCCTCGACCCGGCCGTCCGCGCCCGGATCGCCGGCACCGCACTGGCCCGGCGGGAGGGCGAGCTGTTCAAGCTGTCCGCCCTGTCGCCGAGCGAGCAGGCGCGCGTCGCCGACATACTGCTGGCGAAGGACGGGCCGGCCAATAAGGTGAAGGACGCAGTCGACTGGATCCGCGACCGGCGGGCGGTGGCGCCGGTCACCGACAAGTGGCTGGGGCGAATGATCGAGCGCTGGGGCCGAGGCAGCGCTCGCGACCGCCGGAACTTCCTGACGCACCTGCACGGGCGCGGCGAGATCAAGGCGTTCCTGGCGGCGCAGTGGCCGGAGGACGCCGAGTGATGGCCGACGTGGTCGATATCACCCGTCAGCTGGAGCTGCGGAGCTACTACCGGAACCCGGCCTTGGCGCAGGCGCAGTATTTGGCCCGTAACGTCCAGTACGCCGACGTCGCCCCGGTACTTGGGCTTGCCTCCGGGAAGGAGAGCTTCATGACCTGGGCCGAAGCCAATCGCTGGAGCGACAGCGACTGGCAAGCCCTGATCATATTGACCGGCTATACCAACCTCAACCGGATCCGGCCTCCTTCCGGAGGCGATCGATGACGACGCGGCGCCTAAGGGACACCGAGACGCCGGACCTGTTCCTGTCATGGCGGCCGAAGGCTCCAACGTTACCGCCGGAGTCGGACCAGGCGCCGGAGTCGGCGCCGGCGGGCTGTCGGCTGGCCGAGCTGGTGAGCCGGCAGGTCGCCGACGCGCTGCGCGCCGCCGAGATGCCCCGCGACGAGGTCGCTCGACGCATGTCGGAGGAACTCGGCGAGACGGTCTCGGTCCACATGCTGAACGCCTACGCCAGCCAGGCCCGCGAGGATCACAACATCAGCCACGCAAGGATGGTCGCGCTGGCCGTGGCGCTGGAGCGGCCGGACTTGCTGGTGCCGGCGGTCCGCCGGGTCGGCAAGGCGATGATCGACCCCCGATACCTCGCCGCCGTCCGCTCGGCGATCCGCCGCGACCGCGCCCGCGACCACCGCCGGATCGCCGACGAGGAAGAGCATCTGGCCGACCGCGACGACCGTACATGGCGGGGTCATTGATGCGCGCCGAGTGGTTCACGCTGGCCGAGCTGGCCGAGCTAAAGCTGTCCGGCGCACCCCGCACCAAGCGCGGCATCTGCGTGCTGGCCGACCGGGAAGGCTGGGCCGCCATCCACACCGCAGCCGGCCAGCCACTGGCCCGCCGCCGCAAGGGCCGCGGCGGCGGCCTGGAGTACCATTTCTCCCTGTTGCCGCTACAGGCCCGCTCGGCGCTGCTGGCGCGCGGCGTGCGCGAACAGGCGGCCGAGGCCGCCGCCAAGGCGGGCGCGCCCGACCGGGCCGCGGCGTGGGCGCATTTCGACACACTGAACGACAAGGGCCGCGAGCGCGCAAAGTTTAGCGTCCTGACCCTGGACGCGGTGCTGCAGATGGAGCGCGGCGACACAGCCCGCTCGACGGCGGTGCAGATCGTAGCGGCCGAGCGCGGGGTGAGCGCCGGCTCGATCTGGGGCTGGTTCCGGCAGGTGGCCGGCAAGGAGCGGCACGATTGGATGGCCTGGCTGGCGCCGCGTTACTGCCGCGAGCAGCGCCGGACCGCCGACATCAGTCCGCAGGCGTGGGACGTCTTCCTGGCCGACTATCTGCGGCAGAGCCGGCCGGGCATTGCGGAGTGCTGGAACCGGCTGAAAGATGCCGCCGCGGTGCATGGCTGGACCCTTCCGGCGGCCCCGGCGACGTTGAAGCGCAAGCTCGACCGCGAGATCGACCCCGAGGTCGTGATCCTGAAACGCCACGGCGCTGATCACCTCGACGCGATCCGTCCGGCACAGCGCCGTGACCGCTCGGACCTGCGGGCGCTGCAGGCGATCAACTACGACGGCCACAAGCTGGATCTGTTCGTCGAGTGGCCCGACGGCGAAGTCGCCCGCGCCCTCCTGCTGACCTTCCAAGACCTGTCCAGCAACAAGATCCTGGCGTGGCGTCTGGATACATCGGAGTCGGCGAACGGGTTCCGTCTGACGTTCGGTGACGTGATCGAGAACTGGGGCATTCCCGACACGGTGTTCTCCGACAACACCATGGCGGCGGCCGCCAAGTCGAACACCGGCGGGGTGAAATACCGCAACCGCTACAAGATCCGCGACGATGACTTCCTGGGGCTGTTTCCGGCGCTCGGGATAGATCTGCGCTTCACCAAGCCGGCACACGGCCAGTCCAAGCCGATCGAGCGGGCGTTCGGCGACCTCGCCCGCTACATCAGCAAGGCGCCGGAGTTCGAGGGTGCCTACACGGGCAACAGCCCGGCCAACAAGCCGGCCAACTATGGCAGTCGCACCGCCCGGATGATCGACGTGCTGCGGGTCTGCGAGCGCGAGATCTACCGCTACAACACCCGCACCGACCGCAACAGCATGGTCGCCCGAGGCCGCTCGTTCGACGAGGTGTTCGCCGAGAGCTATGAGCGCGACCTGATCCGCAAGCCGGACGCCGACGACGCGATGACGCGGCTGCTTTGGCTGCTGCCGGTCGCCGGGATCACCTGCCGCAAGCCCGATGGCGTGATCCACCTCTACGGCAACCGCTACTACAGCCAGGCCCTGATCCCGCACATCGGCGAGAAGGTCGCCGTCCGGTACGACCCGGACCGTCTCGGCAACCCGATCCACGTCTACGACCTGGCCGGCGACTACATCGCCGCCGCCGACTGCATCGCCGACAGCGGCTTCATGGACGTGGGCGAGGCCAAGAAACATGCGCGGGCGAAGAGTCAGAAGAACCGGGCCACCCGCGAGATGGCCGAGGCGCAGGTGGTGTTGAACGAGCGCGACGTGGCGCGGCTGATGCCCGACGCGCCGGCGAGCACAAAGCCCGAGGCGCGGGTGATCCAGCCGCAGCGCTTCCGCCCCGACGCTCCGGTCAGGGCGCAGCGCGGCCTGCCCGAGCGCGACTCGAACGCGCTGCCCGACGAACTGGTGAACAACGTGCTGGCCATGACGGCCGCCCGGAACCGCAACCGTCTGTGACGGTGGCGTGAGTTGGCCGGCGGGCGCCGTAACGCCCACCGGCCGGTAACGATGGAGGTAGAAAATGGACGATATCAGTAACCAGCCGCCGGCGGAACCGGACGCGAGCGTCACGCCGGCAGCGGCCTCGGCATCGAACGCGCCGAGGCCGGCCGCCGAGCTGCGCCAGACGGTGCAGGCGGCGATGCTGGCGGGCGGCCTGAGCCAGGCCGCCGCCGCGAAGGAGATGGGCTTCAGCGGCCCGGCGCTGAACCAGTGGCTGCAGGGTAAATACAAGGGCGACAATGCCAGCGTCGATCAGTCGGTCGGACAGTGGCTGGATGCGCGGGAGCGTCGCCAGCGCACGGCGATGCAGATCCCGACTGCGCCGGCCTGGTTCGACAGCCCGACGGCTCGCGACGTTCTGGTCACCCTCGCGATGGCGCAGGCGGACGGCGATATCGTGACAGTCACCGGCGTCCCCGGCGTCGGCAAGACGAAGGCCTGCGAGCGCCACCGCGACAGCAACCCCAACGTCTGGCTCGCCACCATGCGGCCGCACTGCTCATCGCTGGTGTTGGCGCTCCGGGACGTCGCCAAGGCGGTCGGCATCCGGAACGTGGTCCATGGCGGCGCCGGGGCGCTGTACGAGGCGATAGAGCAGCGGGTGTCTGGTACCGGCGGGCTGCTGATCGTCGACGAGGCACAGCACCTGAAGGTCCAGTGCTTCGACGAGATCCGGTCGCTGCACGACTCGGTCGGCATCGCCATCGCCTTCGTCGGCAACGAGACGGTCAGTGGCCGGATGGCCGGCGGCGGCAAGGCCGGCGACCACGCCCAGGTCTACAGCCGGGTCGGCGGCCGACGCTACATCCCGCGTGCGGTCAAGGGCGACGTCCGCGCCCAGGTCGACGCCTGGGGCCTCGAATGCGCCGACTGCATCGCCCTGCTGGAGGAGGTCGCCGCCCGGGCCGGCGCGCTGCGGTTGGTCACCAAGACGATCCGCCGCGCCGCGTATCACGCCGGCGGCATCGACAACGTCACTGTCGAGCGCATCAAGGAAGCCTGGCGGAACTTGGGGGCCGGACAATGATCGGCGACAAGATCCGCAACGTCCTCGACGCCTGGCGCGAGGCTATCATCTCCGGCGACGCCATCCCCTATGAGGTGTTCGAGGCCGGATGCGTGGAGCTGCGTGACGCCGCCCGGATGGCCGATGCCGTCGAGGACGCTGCGGAACCTGGGGGCCGGACAATGATCGGCGACAAGATCCGCAACGTCTTCGACGCCCGGCGCGAGGCTATCATCTCCGGCGACGCCATCCCCTATGAGGTGATCGCGGCCCGACTGATCCTGGAGCTGCGTGACGCCGCCCGGATGGCCGATGCCGTCGAGCGCCGCCGGGTGCCGACGCATCTGCGCGTGGTCGGCTCCGACGACGCCACCGCCCCGGTGGTCGACCTCCTGGCCTTCCGCAAGCGGATCCCGGCCCGACCGAAATACCTGCCGCACGGCGGCCCGAAGGGAGGGTCGGCGGCATGAGCGGCGTCAACCTTCAAACCGGTTTCCCGCCGATCGACTCCACCGTCCGGTGGCGGCTCCCGGTCAACGGCCGAACCGTCGAGTTCCGCGCCGCCGTGGAGACCTGGCGGCCGTCCGGAGAGTTGCGTGTCTACCGGATGCGCTCGCCGGGCGGCGAATTGGTCACCGCCGTGATGGACCTCAATCCCGACAGCGGGCGGCTGCGCATGACCGCCTGCGATGACGCCAACGGGCCGTTCCAGGCCGACGTGGTGTTCGACCATGCGTAACCCCCGCCACGGCCTGATCTGGCTGATCGCCCAGCAGCTGCGCTGGTGGGGTGTCCGCCTTCCTTCAATCCGCTTTAAACGGAGGCTCATGTGAGCTTGAACGCTATTGCATCGCCCGCTCCCGCCGAGATCCCGGAAGGGTACGTCATGGACGCCAAGGGCCGGCTGATCCCGAAGTCCCTGGTCAAGGATCACGAGCTGCTGGAGGACCAGATGGTCCGCAGCGTGATCGGCCACGCCGAGGCGCTGTCGGCGCAGATCGGCCGCTTCAAGGGCCACACCTTTGAGGACGTCGCCACCCTGCTAGATCTGCTGGCCGAAAAGTACGGCGCCCGCAAGCGCGGCATGGAAGGCAAGGGCAACGTCACCCTGACCACTTACGACGGCACGCTGCGGATCAAGGTCCAGGTGCAGGACCAGCTGACCTTCGGTTCGGGCCTGCAGATCGCGAAGTCGATCATCGACGATTGCCTGCGGGACTGGTCGAGCGACGCTCGGCCCGAGCTGCGCGCCGTGATCACCGAGGCGTTCCAGACCGACAAGGAAGGCCAGGTCAGCCGCGAGCGGGTGTTCTCGCTGCTGCGGATGGAGATCACCGACGAAGGCTGGCAGCGGGCGATGCAGGCCCTGCGTGACAGCATCCGCGTCGAGGGAAGCAAGGCGTACATCCGCTTGCAGCGCAAGGACGCCCGCGGCGGCTGGGAGACGATCCCGGTCGACATGGCGTCCGCTGAAGTGCCCGAGGGCATGACGGCCAGCCACATTCCGGTACCGGCGATCGCCGCGCCGGAAGGCGGTGCGTGATGATCCGCCGATCGCACGAGCAGGTGTCGATCGAGATCTACGACCCGTCGACACCGACGGAGACCACCGTGGTGCACCTGGCGCTCTGGTATGGGCGGCGAGATCTGTGGGTGTACCGGGCCACCGGCGGCGAGGTCCGCACCGTCACGCCGGTGCGTGGCCTGCCGACGCCGCTGCCGGTCGGCGAGTTCGCCGGCTGGCCGCCGATCGGGCCGGTCCTGGCCGCGCAGGGGGTGTGAAATGGACCTTCGGCAACTTCCCAGCCTGCACCGCTGGATCTTAAACCACAAAGAACTGCCGCTCGCCGACTACGAGATTGCTGGTTTGCCGGAGATCGCAACCTTCGCCGTCTCGTTCGTCGATTGCACAGCGGCAGCGAAGCAATGCGTTGAAGCCGGCGAGCTTGCCGTCGCCGCGATGCATGAAGCCGATGCACTCCGGATGCTAGAGCGACTGAAGATCGCCACGTCGGTCGCTAGGGAAGAGTTTCCCATGACGCCCTTCGGTCCCGGCCATCCGGTATGGGAGGCGTGATCATGCGCATTATCATCATGCTCGCCGGCGCCACGGTGGTCACCGTGGCCGCAAGCGCTCTGGTCGGCCTTTCGGTAGAGCCGGCCACCTATCCGTGGATCTTGTGGAGCTGGTTTGCGGCCATCGTGCTTGGTGGTTGCTGGGCCTGCTCGAGGGCCTGGCGATGACGGGCCGGGTCTGCCCCGTGCCCGGCTGCGGCGCGACCGCACGCGCCGGGCACGCCATGTGTCGGAACTGCTGGAGCATGGTGCCTCGGGAAAGCCAGCGCCTGGTGTACGGCACCTGGCGAGCGGTCCGTGCCGACCGGACCATGGCCGCAGTGGTCAACTACCGCGAGGCACTCGCCCAGGCGGTCAACAACGTGTTGGCGCGGCCCGGCGACTATGACCAGCGAGGTGCCACATGACTGCCGCCTCGAAGCGCGCCGCCTCGGCGCCGATCCGCAACGCCCGGCTGGCGAAGATCCACATCGCCAAGAAAGAGCTGCGGCTCGACGACGCCGCCTATCGCGCGGTGATCGGCCGGCTGTTCCCCGGCAAGTCCAGCAGCGCGCAACTGTCCGATCGCCAACTCGACGAGCTGCTGGAGCACTTCAAGGCGGAGGGCTTCAAGCCGGCGAAGTCGCGGCCGGTGCGGTCTGGACGCCGGCCGATGGCCGATGGCGAGCAGGCCCGCAAGCTGCGCGCCTTGTGGCTGTCGCTCTATCACCTGGGCGAGGTCCGCAACCCGACCGAGGACGCGCTGGCCGCCTACGTCAAGCGCACCACGCGGGTCGCGGCGCTGCAATGGCTGGACGTCGACAGCGCGAGCAAGGCGATCGAGGGCCTGAAGAAGATGGCCGAGCGCGCCGGGGTCGACTGGTCGCGGGACGGGCTTGGCCAGTGGGAACCATACCTGCCGGCCGCCTCGCATGAACCGTTCGCGGTGGTGTCCGCACAGTGGCGTCGGCTGGCAGAGCTGAGCGCGACTCAGAATCCGAAAGCCCGGTGGTGGGGCGTGGCGATCGCGGCAACCGCTAAGACCGCGCCGCACGAGTACGCGCCGGAGGACTGGCATCGGGTGATGGAGTGGTTCGGCAAGGCGATCCGCCAGGCCCAGGCGAGGGTCGGATCATGAGCCGGCGTATCCTCAACAGTGAGATCGCCAAGGCTGTTGCGCAGATTTGGCCGGTAACCGTCGAAGAGTTGCGCGGGCCGTCTCGCGAGCACCGTATTTCCGCCGCACGGCAGGCAGCGTTTTTACTCGGCCAATCAAACGGCAATCACGACTGTGCGCTGATAGGTCGATTTTACAACCGCGACCGGAGCGGTGTCCGCCGTGGAATTCATGCGGCGTGCGACCGGCAGCGCAAGGAATCCGACTACCTCACACGCATCCTGGCGGCGTCCGATTTGATTGATCCGGTTGACCACCAAGGAAAGCCCCGATCGCCAATAGCGTGGCCGGCTCCGGTGCCAGTGTTGGCAACCTTTCAAACAGTGGAGGGGCTGATCTGATGACCGACGCCGCGCCCCCGCTCCCGAAACTCCTGGCCGATGTCGCCGAGGCGTTGAGCACCGGAGAGGCGCTGCGTTTGGCGAGGGATGCCGGTGGCGCGATCCTTGTGGTACCGAAGCACCCGACCGACCGGTTCGTGGAACGCTTCGGCGAACCGCTGGCGGTTTGGCTTTGTGAGAATCACGGTCCCGGTCACGTCGACGTGCCGCTTGGTCCGTTCGGCCATCGAGCCACGCGTGCCGCCAGTCTGCGGGCGGCGATCGTCCAGCGCGAGGGCAGCGCCTCAGACATGGCCAGGCGGTTCGGTATTGCGGCGCGAACCGTGAAACGTCATCGTGCGCAGGCTCGTGACGGCGATGCCGATCTGCCGTTGCTCGCTCCCCTCAAAGAACGCTGATTTCCCCAAGGGGTGACGAACGTCACCAGTGATGTCTGTCGCCATTGCGGCAACTCTCAATGCATGGGCGGGGGAATAACCCGCTCCCTCGCATTGAGAGGGCGAACGCGATGTCAAAGCCATCTGTTCCGGAGCATTGGGGCTGGCCGAATTTCACGCCGGCGGAGCTGACCTGCAAACATACCGGCGAGCTGATCATCGTGCCGGCGTTCATGGACAAGCTGCAGTCCCTGCGCACGGCGCTCGGCTTCAAGTTCCCGATCTCCAGCGGTTATCGGCACCCGTCGCACCCGGCCGAGCGTAAGAAGAAGCAGCCTGGCTCGCACACTTTCGCCCGCGCCGTCGATATCCAGATCTACGGCCTTCGAGCGCTGACGATCGTCGAGCGCGCCCGATCGTTCGGGTTCACCGGAATCGGTGTGTCGCAGCCGAACGGCAGCGCCGGCCCGCGCTTCATCCACCTCGACGATATGGCCGTGGCGGAGGGCTACCACGCCCAGCGCCCGGCCTTCTGGTCCTACTGAGGAGACCGATCGTGAACGCTATCAAGTTGCACTGGCTCCCGGATCGCAAATTCCTGGCAGCCGGCCTGTCGGGCATCGCCACCTGGCTGCTGACCCGCGCCCTGGCCTATGCCGGCGTGGAGATTCCGGCCGAACTGCAGACCGCCGCGGTGGGCCTGGTGATGGGCGCCGTCCACTACTTCGTGCCGCCGCACATCATGGACATCCTGCGCCGGATCGACGGCGATCTGAAGTCCACCTTCCCGGCCCAGGTGATCGGGACCGCCCAGAAACTGGCGCTGGCCTTCCTGCTGCTCGGCGGCTTGGCGCTCGGTGGCCCGATCGCCTGCAGTACCTACGAGCTGACGAAGGCCGAGGCGGTGTCGCCAGCGCAGCGCATGTTCGCTCTGCAGGCCGACTACAACACGGCCATGGTTGCCGCGGTTGCCTACGTCGAAAGCGACTACGCCACCAAGGACACGCGCGTCGCGGTCGCCCGGCTCGATCGGATGACCTATTCGGCAATCTCCAGTGCCAGCGAGGCGGTGCGATCCGGCGATGCTGTCGCAACGGCTGTGTCGATGGCCACCGCTAGGGCGGCGTTGGTCGAGTTGATTTCGTATGTCAGCGCCCGGCAGCGCGAGGGGCCTGGCAAGATGACGGGCACCAGCGCCGCGGGATCCGGATCATGACGCCGTTTGAGAGGGTCGCGCTGGGGTTTCAGATCGCGGAGCTGGCCGCCGAGGGCATCCCGCGGGCGATCGCCGCGGCCGACACCGTCAAGCGAGCAATCGCCGAGAAGAGAGACCCGAGCCCGGCCGAGTGGGCGGAGCTGCAGGAGGTCACCGACGCCCTGCATCACCGTATCCAGGCGGCCACCGATCGCGAGGATGGCGGTGCCTGACATAATCGACGCCGCCCAGGCTCGCGAAGAAACCGACCGCGCTGATGCGCTGCGGTCGGCCCTTTGCCGGCGACCGGTCACACCCTCGAAGATCTGCGTGGAGTGCGGAGAAGAGATCCCGCTGGCTCGGCGCGTGGCTTACGAAACGAACACCTGCGTCCGATGCCAAGAGGACAGGGACCGCGCGTCGCGATGATTGAGTGGTTCGGAGAGCTTCCCGCCTGGCTGGGCGCGCTATCTGTCGCCGGCAATTTCCTGCTGGCGATCGGCTTGTTGTACCTGCGGTCCATCTTCCCGACCCGCGGTGACCTGGCTGAGGAAGCTGACGCCCGAAAGCTCGCCGTCGAGCGGCACGATCAGCGGCTGAACGGGATCGAGACGCTCATCTCGTTGATGCAGCAGAAGGCCGAGACAACCCCGTCGCACCGGGACTTCAACAATCTGCTGGTGTCGCTCGAAGCGATCCGCGGTGACGTCAAGGCGGTGGTCGGTCAGATGAACGGCATGGATCGGGCGGTCAGCGCGATCGGCCGCAAGGTGGACATGCTCGTCGAGAACGAAATCAAGGGAGCCAGTCCATGAGCATCGCCGAGATGGTCAAGGAGGAGTGGCGGATCACGGTCCTGGTGTCGCTGAAGGAAGCGCCGGACGGCAGCGCCTACGAGGGCCTGCTTCAGTCGATGATCGCGAAGTACCACAACCACTTCCTGTCCCGCGAGGACCTGCAGATCGAGCTGCGCTGGCTGCGCGACGCCGGCCTGGTCCGCTTGCACGAGAACGTCACGCCCAGTCGGATCACGTACACCGCCACGCTGTCGGACAAGGGGCTGGCGGTAGCCGAGGGCCGACTTCGGGCTGCAGGCGTTCGCCTGCCGGGCCAGTGAGGCTGACCTATGGCTAAGCCTGGTCCCAAGAGCAAGATGGCCCGGCTGGATCCGGCTATTCTGGAGCAGATCAATCGGTTGCTGGTCGACGAAGGCCGCACGATCGACGACGTCGTGGAGTATCTCGCGTCGCTGCGCCTGGACGATACGCCATCGCGCAGTTCCGTGGTTCGCTGGAGCGTCTCCACCGCCAACATGCGCGGCGACATGGAGAAGATGCGCGCGGTCACCAAACAGTTGGGTAAGGAGTTCGGCGCGCAGGATAACGATAGCGTTCGGTTCCTGATGCAGATCGCACAGACCATCGCTTTCAAGATCATGAACAAGCAGGCCGGCGAAGACGGCGGGATCGAGATCGAAGAGTTCATGCTGTTGATGAAGGGCCTGAAGGACCTTTCAACCGCTCGTAAAGCGACGCTCGATGCCGAAGAGAAGATCCTGGCCAAGCTGAAACGTGATGCCGCCAAGCTGATCGACCAGGCCGCGCGCGACGCCATTGCCGCCGGAGAGGGCAAGGGCCTGACGCCGGAGCGCCTGGCGCAGCTGCGCCGGGACATCCTGGGCGTGCGGCTCAAACCCACATGAGTGAGCTGCTCGCCACAACGGCGCTGTCGCCGCCGCGATCGCCGATCGACGACTTGCCGCTGGGAGTGCTGCCGCCAGACGATCTCGATCCTCTGGCGGATGGCATTCTGATGGCCCACCAGGTGGACTGGGTCGCGGACGAGTCCGATTTGAAGCTGGCGGAGAAGGGACGGCGAACCGGCATCACGTTCGCCGAGGCCCTGGCTAGCACCCTGATCGGTGCGGCGAGTCCGGCGGCCGGCGGCGACAACACCTTCTACATCGGCGACACCAAGGAAAAGGGCCTGGAGTTCATCGGGACCTGCGCCAAGTTTGCGCGTGCCGTCGCGAAGGAGCTGCTGAGCGTCGAGGACTTCCTGTTCGACGACGTCCAGGACGATGGAACCTCCCGGCAGATCCAGGCCTATCGGATCCGGTTCGCGTCGGGCTTCCAGATCTGCGCGCTGTCCAGCCGGCCGGCCAACATTCGTGGCCTGCAGGGTCGGGTGATCATCGACGAGGCGGCGTTCCACCCGCAGGTGCGAGCTGTGATTGACGCTTGCAATGCGCTGCTGATTTGGGGCGGCAAGATCCGGATTATCAGCACCCATAACGGCACGTTGAACGCCTTCAACGAGCTGATCAAAGAGACCCGGGAGGGGCGATACGACTACAAAATCCACCGGATCACCTTCGACGACGCGGTCGCCAACGGTCTCTATGAGCGGGTGTGTCTGCTGCGGAACTGGACGCCCTCACCGGAAGCCAAGGCCGAGTGGTATCGCAAGGTGCGGCGATCCTACGGCACCCGGGTGGATGCCATGCGCGAGGAGCTGGACGCGGTCCCGCGCGAAGGCGACGGCGTCATGCTGCCGCTGGCATGGATCGAGGCGTGCAGCGTCGAGGACTATCGCGTCGCCCGCTGGGAGCCGCCGGTCGAAGGATTCGTCGATTTGCCCGAAGGCCAGCGCCAGGCCGAAATGCGCGCCTGGCTGGATGAGAACGTCGGCCCGCACCTGGTCGCGCTGAAGGATCTGCCGACGGCGATTGGCGAGGACTTCGCGATGCGCCAGGACCGGACCTGCATCGTGATCGGCTACACCGCGCAGAACCTGGTGCGGCGCACGCCGCTGTTGGTCGAGCTGCGGCAGTGCCCCTATGACCAGCAGAAACAAGCGCTCTACTACATCGGCGAGCGGCTGAGCCGTCTGCAGCGCATGGTGCTCGACGCTAACGGCAACGGCATGGTGCTGGCCCAGGAGGCGCGCCAGAAGTTCGGTTCGAATCGGGTCACCGAGTTGATGGCCAACGACGCCTGGTACCGGGAGCACACGCCGAAGTTCACAGCTGCCTTTCAGGACAGGACCATCGCGATCCCGGCCGACATCGATGTCCGCGACGACCTGCGTCAGTTCCGGGTAGTCGGCGGCGTCGGCAAGATCCCGAGCGACATTCGCAACGAAGGCAGCGATGGCGGCCGCCGGCACGGCGACGCCGGCCAGGCGCTACTGCATTTCTACGTGGCGACCCTGACCGGCATCGTGGAGTTCGGCTACGAGGCCGCGATTCCGCTGCGCCGCCGGGTCGATGAAGCCTCGGCCTTTGGAACCGATGACGAAATGCCCGGCGCCCGCTTCGGGCGCGGGGCCTGGTAGGAGCAACGTCGATGGCAACCCCGATCCTGGTTGGCGCGGACGGTGTGACGCCGCTGCGCCGCGCCGATCTGCTGGATGAGCTGGCCGGCCCGACAATGGCCGGCGTGCGCCGCCCGATCGGCGAGCACCCGTCGCGCGGCCTCACACCGGCGCGCCTGGGCAGCATCCTGCGCGGCTCCGAGGAAGGCGACCCGGTGTCGTACCTGGAGCTGGCCGAGGACATCGAGGAGAAGGATCTGCACTACGTCGGCGTGCTCGGCGCTCGCAAGCGCGCGGTCGCCCAGCTGGAGATCACCGTCGAGGCGGCCGAGGACAACGCCCCTTACATCGAGCACGCCGACTTCATCCGGGAGTGGCTGCGCCGCGACGAACTGGAAGACGAGCTGTTCGACATGCTCGACGCCGTCGGCAAGGGCTTCAGCGTCGTGGAGATCCTGTGGGAGACGACTGCCAAGCAATGGTGGCCGAAGCGTCTGGAGTGGCGCGATCCACGCTGGTTCATGTTCGACCAGGTGGACATGCGCACAATCCGGCTGCGCGGCGATGACGGTCAGCCGCAGCCGCTCGCCGCCTACAAGTTCATCACCACGATCATTCAGGCGAAGTCCGGCATCCCGATCCGCGGCGGCCTGGCCCGGCCGGTGGCGTGGGCCTGGCTGTTCAAGAACTTCGTCCTCAAGGATTGGGTGTCATTTCTGGAGACCTATGGCCAGCCGCTTCGGCTCGGCAAGTATCCAACCGGTACTACGGCCGACGATCGCCGGATCCTACTGCGCGCCGTATCCCAGCTTGGCCACGACGCCGCCGGCATCATCCCGGACAGCATGGCCGTGGAGTTCGTCGAGGCGGCATCGAAGGGCGACGGCGGCCTGTTCAGCGGCCTCGCGAACTTCCTCGACCAGCAGGTGTCCAAGGCGGTCCTCGGCCAGGTCGGCACCACCGACGCGATCGCCGGCGGCTATGCAGTCGGCAAGGTGCACGACCAGGTGCGCACCGACATCCAGCAATCCGACGCCAAGCGCCTAGCGGTCCCGATCAACCGCGACCTGGTCAAGCCAATCATCGACCTTAACTTCGGGCCACCGAAGGACGGCAAGTATCCGCGGGCGTTCATCGGCCTGCCGGATCAGACCGACATGACCGCGCTGATGCCGTTGATCGAGAAGTACGTCGGCATGGGCGGCAAGGTCGGCTCCGCGGTGGTGCGCGACAAGCTGGGCCTGCCGGATCCGGACGACACGGAGGAACTGCTGAAGCCCGCAGCGAAGGCGCCGGTGCCGGGCGCCGCGGAGCCGGAGGCCGAAGCGATCGACGCCCCCGACACGACCGGCAAGGTCAAACAGCAGCTGGCCGCGGCACAGCCCGGCCAGGACGATGCGATCGACGACCTGGCGGCAGGGGTGCTCGGCGACTGGGAGCAGATGATGGACCCGGTCGTCGACCCGATCCGCACGCTGCTCGACCAGGTGACCAACCTGGAGGAGTTCCGCGACCGCTTGCCCGAGTTGGTCGGCCAGATGGATCCGGTCGAGGTGACCGAGGCTCTGGCGCGAGCCGGCTTCGCCGCCCGGCTGGCCGGCGAGTTCGACGCGCCGATCGCCGACCTGGACGGCTGACCCATGCCGATTGAGCTGAAGCCGCTGCCGCCACGGGAGGCGATTGACTACTTCCGCGCCAAAGGCTTCAAGCCGTCGTTCGCCTGGCAGGACGTGTGGCAGGGCGAACATGCCAGGAGCTTCACCGTCGCGAAGGCCATGCAGCTCGACGTGCTGGAGGACATCCGGGGCGCTGTCGATCGGGCGCTGAGCGAGGGCGCGACGCTGGAGCAGTTCCGCCGGGAGCTGGAGCCGACGCTACAGGCCAAGGGATGGTGGGGCCGGCAGCGCGTCGTGGATCCCCTCACCGGCAAGGAACGCCTGGTGCAGCTCGGCAGCCCGCGCCGGCTGAAGACGATCTTCGACGTGAACCTGCGCACGTCTTACGCCGCCGGCCGGTGGGACCAGATCCAACGCACCAAGGGTCTGCGGCCGTTCCTGCGGTATGTCTCGGTGCAGGACCGCCGCACGCGGCCCGAGCACCTGGCGTGGCATGGGACGGTGCTGCCGGTCGATCACGACTGGTGGTCGAGCCACTATCCGCCGAACGGTTGGAACTGCCGGTGCACGGTGCGCCAGCTGTCGGCACGTGAGGCCGACAAGTTGGGTGGGGTGACCGAGGCGCCGGCGGTGACCGAGCGGCCGTGGATCAACAAGCGCACCGGCGAGGAGATCCAGATCCCGGAGGGAATCGATCCGGGCTGGAGCTATCACGTCGGCCGCGCCGCCGACGCGGCCAAGCGTGACGCCACACTCGACCAGGGCCTTGCCGCCGGGGCGACCCGCTCGCTGCTCGACAAGCTGGCGGCCGCGCGCCCCGACGTTGCCCACGCCGCCCTGCGCCAGGTGGTGTCGTCGCCGGACTTCGCGCGCCAGCTACAGAAGCCAACCGACGCCATGCCGGTGTTGCGCCTGCCGTCGGCGATCGCCGACGCGATCGGCGCCCGCAACCCGGTGGCGGTCCTGTCGCCAGAGTCCCTGGCGAAGAACCTGCGGGAGCATCCGGACCTGACGCCGGCCGACTATCGGCTGCTGCCAGAGCTTGGCGCGCGTCCGACGTTGATCGTCCAGGATGGTGACGTGTCGGTCGTTGTCGTGCGGCGCGACGGCGGGCCGATGTGGGCGGCGGTGAAAGCGACCGCAACCGGTCAAGCAACGTTTGTGACGTCATACCGTCGCACTCACGGCTCAGACGTGCGGCGCCTGCTGCAGCGCGGACGGGTTCTGTTCGGTAGCTGGGAGGAGTAGACGACGCGCGGCGGGGCCTCCCAGTAACCCCGCATGACGCTCCCGCTGCTATCGGCCCGAGGGCCTCGGCGGCGGTGCTACGGCCGGGAGAATTTCACCGTGTCACGCGCGTCGCTTCATTGAGATAGTGCCCGCCCGGTGCCGGGTCAATCTTAAAGGCCGGATTTTAAGAGCGTTTAAATCCGGGCAGCGATCCGGCTGAAGGGCGTTTCAGGCGTGCTGGCGAGCCCGTAGGAAGCCCCAGAACGGCCAAGATCGACCGCCGGCCTCCGAAGATGCCCTGAAATCTCTTAAACGTTTCTGAAACGACCCGCAGGCGGATGGCGGCCTATTGCGGAGCGACGGCGCGGACGGCCTCTTGCCCGTGCAACCCGAAACCACCATGCTGAGGGTGGTTTCGGGGTCCGATCCGCCCGCACGGGCCTGATCGACCCGGCCCGGCCCCGCTCTGAGGGGCTCCCACACTCCCCATTTAAACGCTTCCCGTGGTGACGTTTGCCACCATGTTTTCACGCCGCCGCCGTCTCCACGATGTTCGGCATGACGACACGCCACCCCGTACAGACGGCCCTCGGGTCCGTCGTTGACTTGTCCGCCGCCGGCGCCGGCGCGCCCGATTGGGTGCATCTGCTGCCGATCGGCGTGGTGCCGTCGCGCGATGGCCGGCCGGCCTGGCGCAACGACGCCTCAGCCGACGTCGTCAGCGCTTCGTTGGCCGCTGCCGGCGGCTTGGACCTGCCGATCGACTACGACCATCAGATCGACCTGGCCGCGGTCCCGGGCGTGGGTGGAACGGCGAGGGCCGCCGGCTGGCTGAAGCAGTTGGAGGTTCGCGCCGACGGCATTTGGGGGCGCGTCGAGTGGACCGCGGCCGCCTCCCAGGCGATCGCCGCTCGGGAGTACCGCTACCTGTCGCCGGTGTTCGACCACACGATCGACGACCGGCGGATCCTGCGCCTGAAGCGCGCGGCGCTGACCAACAACCCCGCCCTGACCCTCACCGCCCTTTCCCACCAGCAGCAACAGGAGGTCCAGTTGGACCCAGTTCTGAAGGCGTTTCTGGAAGCGCTGGGCCTCAAGCCCGACACTGACCAGGCCACCGCACTCGCCCACGCACAGAAGCTCGTCGCGTCGACGGCGATCGTCACCGCGCTCGCGGCCAAGCTCAGCGTGACCGAGACGACCGAGACGGCGCTGGCCGCCGCGATCGACAAGGCGGCCAAGCCCGCCTCGGTACCGGACCCGGCGCAGTTCGCGCCGATCGCCACGGTGAACGCCCTGCAGACAGCGCTGGCAACGATCCAGACCGAGCGCGCCAGCGAGAAGGCCACGTCGGTGGTCGAGACCGCGATGGCTGCCGGCAAGCTGATCCCGGCCCAAAAGAATTGGGCGACCGCCTACGCGGCCAAGGACCTGAAGGGGTTCGAGGGCTGGCTGGCCGCCGCTCCCGTCGTCACCGCTGCGATCCTGACCGGCGGCGCGCCGGCCAAGGTGCCGGGCGATGGCTCGCTGACCCTGGAAGACACCGCGATCTGCGCTGGCCTCGGCATCAGCGTCGACGACTTCAAGAAGACCCGCGCCGCGGAACAGGAGGGCTGATCGATGGCACTGACCGGAGATCGCAACACGGCTGAGCGGTCGGGCGTCGACCTCTCTCTCCCGGTCGCCGCGGCGACCATGGTCTATGCCGGCGCCCTGGCGGTGCTGAACGCCGGCTATGCCGAGGGCGGCACCACGGCCGCCGGCCTGATCGCAGTCGGCCGCGCCGAGGAGCAGGTCGACAACAGCGCCGGTGCCAACGGCGACCTGACCGTCCGGGTCAAGCGCGGCGTGTTCCGCTACGCCAACAGCGGTGGTGGTGATGCCATCGCGGCCGCGCAGATCGGCAGCGTCTGCTACATCGTCGATGATCAGACCGTCGCCAAGACGTCCGATACCGGTGCTCGCAGCCGGGCTGGACGGGTGGTCGACGTCGACGCGCAGGGTGTGTGGGTCGAAGTCGGCCGCGGCCCGTTCGACAGCGACGCCGACGCGCTGCTCGGCGCCAACAACCTGGACGACGTTGCCAGCCCGGCGACGGCGCGCGCCAACATCGCCGCCAATCTGATCCCGCTCGCCGTTCCGGACGCGGTCGCCCTCGACGCGGTGGCGCCGGTCCGGATCGTCAGCCCGGTCGCCGGCACGCTGTCGAAGATCTGGAGCGTGATCGACGGCGCCCTGACCACCGGCAACGCCACCCTGACGGCGGCGATCAACGGCGCGCCGGTCACCGATGGTGTGGTGACGATCACCCAAGCCGGTTCGGCCGCCGGTGACGTCGACAGCGCCACGCCGTCGGCCGCCAACGCGGTCGCGGTCGGTGACGTGATCACCCTCACGCCAGGCGGGACCAACGACGCGGTGCGAACCGCGGCGGTCACCCTCCTGATCGAAACCTGATCCCGGAGCACGATCATGGAAGTCAACCGCGCGTCCCTGGCTGGCCTTAACACCAGCTTCAACACGGTCTTCAACGGTGTTCTCGGCGGCATCAAACCGACCTGGCAGACGATCGCCATGCAGGTGCCCTCGACCACCCGCGAGAACGACTACCGCTGGCTCGCAAAACTGCGGGGCATGCGCGAGTGGATCGGCGACCGGGTGATCGAGAACGTCGCCAAGGACGGCTACAAGGTCACCAACCGGAAGTTCGAGAACACCGTCGGTGTCAGCCGCGACGACATCGAGGACGATCAGATCGGGGTCTACAACCCGCTGGTCGCCGACCTGGCGCAGACCGCCGGCGAGCATCCCGACTATCTGGTGTGGGAGCTGTTCAAGGCCGGCTTCACGACGGCCTGCTTCGACGGCCAGTATTTCTTCGACACCGACCACCCGGTGATCGGCGCCGACGGTGCCGAGATCAGCGTGTCGAACTTCGCCGGCGGAGCAGGCACGCCCTGGTTCCTGCTCGACACCTCGCGCGCCATCAAGCCGATGATCTTCCAGCTGCGCCGCGCCGCCAAGCTGACGTCGCTCACCAACATGGACGATCCGAACGTGTTCATGCGTGACGAATACCTGTGGGGCGTGGACATGCGCGCCGCCGCCGGCTTCGGGCTGTGGCAGCTGGCTTACGCGTCCAAGCAGGATCTGACGGCCGACAACTACATGGCCGCCCGCGCCGCCATGCAGGACATGAAGGGCGATCACGGCCGCCAGCTGCGCCTGAAGCCGATGGTCCTGGTCGTGCCGGGCGTGCTGGAGAAGAGGGGCCTGGAAGTCCTGAAGGCCGAGCGCGATGCGGCCGGGGCGACCAACGTGGCCGCCGGTACCGCGACCCTGCACGTCGAAACCCTGCTCGCTGCCTGATCATGGTGCGGCAACTCATCCGCATCACGGCCCGGCGCGACGGTTTCCGTCGCGCCGGTGTCGCCCACCCGGCGAAGCCCGTCGACCATCCGATCGACCGCTTCGCCGACACGCAACTCGCGGCCCTCAAAGCCGACCCGATGCTCGACGTTCGCATCGTCGACGATCCGGCCGCGAAGGCCGCTGCCGACAAGGCCGCCGCTGACAAGGCTGCCGCCGAGAAGGTTGCCGCTGAGAAGGCTGCCGCTGAGAAGGCTGCCGCCGACAAGGCCGCCGCCGCTGGCAAGGCGAAACCCAAGAAAGGCGGCGAGGCGGCATGACCTACGCCGCCCAACAGGACCTGGTCGACCGGTTCGGAGAGCAGGAACTGATCCAGCTCTCCGATCGCGCGAACGTTGGCTCGATCGACGCCGCGGTGATCGGCAAGGCGTTGGCCGACGCCGACGAGCTGATCGACAGCTACATCGCGGCGCGGGCGGCGCTGCCGCTGGCCACGGTGCCGGCGCGCCTGGTGCGGGTCGCCGGCGACGTCGCACGCTACTACCTGCACGCCGACGCGCCGACCGAACAGGTCCGCCGGGCATACACCGACGCGACGGCCTGGCTGCGCGACGTGAGCCTCGGCAAGGCCACCCTGGGCGACGACGGCGTGAGTGCCGCCGCACCGGTCGACGCCACCGTCGAGTTCGTTGGCGACGATCGCCAGTTCACCCGTTCCGGTCTGAGGGATCTCTGATGGCCGGCGTCTCGTTCTCCTACTCGCTCGACGACGTCCAGGCGCAGATCGTGTTGTCGCAATGGACCGCTGCCGACGGTGATTTGTCCGAGCTGCTCGACCCGATCGGTTCGGCCCTGCGCGACAACGTGCTCGACCGGTTCGAGCAGGGTCGCGGCCCCGACGGCGTGACCTGGCCGAAGAGCCGCCGCGCCGTCCAGCAGGGTGGGCAGACCCTGGTCGACACCGCGCGCCTGCGCGACTCAATCACCTATGAGGCCGGCGCGCGCGAAGTCGAGGTCGGTACCAACGTCATCTACGCGGCGATCCACCAGTTCGGCGGCGTGATCAAGGCAAAGACATCAGAGGGCCTGTCATTCAACGTGCCGGGGTTTGCGGCCGAGGGTGGTGGCGAGAGTTTCGTCAACGTCCAAAGCGTGACCATGCCGCCGCGGCCGTTCCTGGGCATCGGCCCCGAGGATCGGGAGTCGGTCCTCGATATGTTCGAGGCTTGGCTGTTCGCGCCGATCGCCGGTGCCGCATGACGCTGATCTCGCAAACCATCGATCGCCTGACCGAGGCCAAAGCGGATATCGGCCTGAACCTGGTGGCCGGCGCTGCCGAGTTCGCGGCGCTGAAAAATAACCCGCCGCGCCACCAGATGCCGGCCGCTTATGTACTGCCGACAACCGATCGGGCTGGTCCGTCCGAGCTCGTCGGCAAACACCGTCAGCGTGTGACCCGCGGCCTGGCCGTGGTGGTCGCTGTCGGCAACCTGCGCGATGACCGAGGCGACAGCGCCGCGCGCGAGATGGAGATCCTGGAGGCCGCGCTGCTCAGCGCTCTGGCTGGTTGGACGCCCACCGGCGCGATCGCGGGCATGCAGTTCGCTTCGTCTCGCACCCTCGGCCTGCGTGACCAGGTGGTCTGGCGCCAGTTCGATTTCACCGTCGCCACCAAGCTGCAACCGTAGGAGAAGCCCGATGTCCGGAGGTTCGTACATCCTCGATCCCGTAACCGGCAAGCGCGTCCGCGTCGGTGACGCGCCGAAGACGCCGACCCGCGCCGAGCGCCGCGCCGAGCGGCCCGCTGCCGATCAGGCGGCCGCCGAGACGGCCCAGGCCCAGGCCGAAGCCGACAAGCCGTCGGGCCGGTCCCGGCCGCGCCGCGGCAAGGCCCCCGATCCGGACCCCGATACCGCCGTCGTCGCGCCGAGCGGCGCGTCGACCGGCTCCGACATCCTGACCGCTACGGCTGAGGAGTAACGGCAATGGCCGAAGAGATCTCGATGAACACGGCTGTGCTGCTGGCCCAACTGGAAAGCATCTACAACACCTCGCCCGACGCTCTGGCCGCGGCCGACGCGGTGCTGATGAAGAACATGACCGCCGTCCCGCTGACCGGGGACCGGAAGGAGCGGAACTTGGTGCGTCCCTACTACGGCGCCAACCCAGGCAAGCTCGCCAAACAGCACGGTACCATGCAGTTCACCACCGAGGCGGCAGGCGCCGGCGTAACGGCGCTCGACGCCGGTACCGCTCCGGCGTTCGGCAAGCTGCTGCGGGCTGCGGGCTGTGCTCAGACCACCATTGCACCGGCGGCGACAATCGCCGCCAGCCCACCGACCGGAGTCGGCGGTCCGACCGGTGCGTTCACCTATGCGGCGGCGGATCCGTACGAGGGGATTGTTGATCGCCTGGTGACGCTGACCTGCACCACCGGCGGCGCCTCCGCGACGGCGGAGTTCACGGTCGCCGCACCGGCGGTGTTCCACCTGGCGGCGTACAATCAGACCGGCGTTGTGATGACCGATGCCGCGCCGTTTGCCCTGCCGGGCGGTGCCACGATCACGCCGACGGTCGGCACGCCGTTTGATATCGGCGATGGGTTCACCATTCAGCTGCGCGCGCCGGGCACGTTGTACACGCCGGTGTCCACCGGGTTCGAGAGCATCGAGGCATTCTTCCAATACGGCCCGAACCGGCACCGCTTCGGCGGGATCCGCGGCAACGTCACGCTCAACGCGCCGGCCGACGACTACTTCGACATGACGTTCGACATGATGGGCCTGCCCGGCACTCGCTCCAGCGAGGCACTGCCCACGGTCGATTTCAGCGCCTTCCAGGATCCGCTGCTGGTGTCCGACGACAACTCGCCGTTCGTCAGCTTCGGCGGCTACGAGGTTGCCTACCGATCGTTCAACTTCGACGTTGGCCAGAACACCGTCATCCGCAGCCTGGTTGGCCAGAAGAAGGCTCGCCAGAACGGTCGCTCAGGTTCCGGCACGCTGGTGTTTGAGGCGCTCGACCTCGCGACGGTCGATTTCTTCACCAGCCTTAGTGACGGCGATTACCTGCCGTTCGAGCTGATCCACGGCCTGACCCGCGGCGAGATCGTCCAGCTGTCGATGCCGAGGCTGCAGCTCACGGCGGCACCGTACCAGGACGAGGAAGGTGCCGCGATGTTCTCCATGAGCGTGGTCGCCGTGCCTTCCGACGCCGGCAACGACGAGTTCACCCTGGCGATCAAGTGAGCGGGGCCATGGCCAAGCAACACCAGGACATCGACGCGGCCGACGTGCCGCTGCCCGCGGAGGATGGTTTCGAGGAAGGCGGGCTGTTCGTCTTCGACGCCACCCCGATCATCCGCAACTGGCCGGTGCGGGTGAAGGTCCCGACCTTCGGCGGCAAGTTCCGGACCCACGAGATCCGGATGGATTTCGGCTACGTGGACATCGACGGGTACAGGCAACTTCTCGACGACGTCGCGGCTTTCATTGCCGCCGGCGGTCAACTCGGCGAATCCGGCGACGACGAGCGCGAAGGTGACCCGCTCGCCGCCATCGTATTCGGGTGGTCCGGCCTCGCCAGCCAAGGTGCCGGGGCGCTCGCCTACAGCGACAAGGCCAAGGCTCGGCTGTTCGCCGACACTCGGATCCGCGCCGCTGCTGCGGAGGCGCTGGGCCGGATGGTGATGGGGATAGAGGAAAAAAACTCCGAGACGCCGCCCGCCGCTGGGCCAGCCCAGCCCGCGCTCAATCGAGCGCAACGGCGCGCGGCGGGAGCCAAGGTAACGAAGGGTCTGAAGGCCTTGAAGGCTACGGAGTAGCCGATCAGTTGCGCGACGCGGGCCAGGACGCCGCCGGCCTGGAAGCCCTGCAACGCCGGCGAGCGGCTAAGGCCCGAGAGCAGGCGGCGAGCACGCGGGAGCGGCGCCTGCCGTACCCGATCCTCCCGCCGAACACTAAGGCCGTCATGCTGTTCCTGCGCTGCCAGACTCAGTGGATCTACGCCGGCGAGCGCGGTGAGGAGAAGGGTCTCAATCTGAAGGCCGTGATTGAGGTCATGAAAACGACCGGGATCCGCAAACGCAAGCGCGCAAACATTCTGTCGCGCCTCCAGGTGATCGAGATGGAGGTGCTGCGCGTCTTTGCTCGACGGCGTGCCGCTGACACGGCCCGTCTGCGCCGGCAGCAGGCCCAAAGCGCCAGGCAACAGGCGCTGGCCGCCAAGCGAGGTAAGCGATGACGGATATCGTTGTCGGCCTCACGCTGCGCGCGGACGGCAAGGGCTTCGTCGGTGAGGTCCGTAACGCCAAGACCGAGCTGCTCGGTCTGCGCGACGGCGGTACGCGGGCGGCCGGTGCACTCGACGATCTTGGCCGGCGCAGCACGACTGCGCTGACCTCGCTGCGCTCTCTGCAGACGGTGATCGCCGGGCTGGGCCTGGCCATTGGTGTTCGCGAGGCAGTCCAGGAGTTCGCGGCCTACGAGCGCGCGCTGGTGGGTGTCGCCAAGACCGCCGACCTGACTGCCGGCCAGGTGTCGGAGATGGGCGCCGCCATTACCGAGATGGCCAGGCGCATGCCGTTCGCTCGCACGGAGCTGTTGGGCATCGCCCAAGCCGGCGGCCAGCTCGGCGTGAAAGGGGTGAAGGATCTCACCCTGTTCACCGAGACGATTGCGAAGCTGGGGAGCGCATCCGACCTGGCCGGCGATGAAGCCGCGACCGCGCTGACCCGGATCCTCAACGTCACCAATGAGAGCATCGGCTCGATCGACAAGTTCGCGTCGGTGATCGTGGCGCTGGGCAATGCGTCGGCCGCCAGCGAGTCTGAGATCGCCAAGGTCGCGACGCAGGTGGCCCAAGCGACCGCCATCTTCGGTGTGTCGGCGGCCGAGGCCGCTGCCATGGCGGCCGCGTTGCGATCGCTGGGCGTGCAGGCCGAGCTGGGCGGCTCTTCGGTTGGCAAGGCGTTCCGCGCGATCGAAGCGGCGGTCGACGGCGGCGGCGAGCGGCTGCGCGAGTTGGAGAAGATCACCGGGCTGACGGGCGCGCAGCTGAAGAAGACGTTCAAGGACGACGCGGTCGCCGTGTTCAAGGCGTTCGTCGACGGCGTCGGCCAGGCCGCGGCCTCGGGCGCCAGCGTCGCGGGTGTGCTGGAGAAGTTCGGCCTCGAGGGCGAGGAGATCCTGAAGGTTCTGCCGACCCTGGCGCTAAACAGCGAGAAGCTGGGCGACTCCCTGGCGATCATCGCCAAGGAAGCGGGCAACGCCACGGCCCTCAACGAGGAGTACCTACGCTCGGCGAAGACGTTGTCGGCGCAGTTGTCGCTGACCGGCAACGCGATCGACGAGATCGCCGCGGCCCTGGGTTCCGCCTTGGCGCCGGTGATCGTGGACGCCACGACGCAGTTGCGGGCCTTCGTGCAGGAGGCCGTCGACTCCGGTGACGCCCAGGCGGCGTTCGAAGCCGTCGCCGGCGCGGTTGGCCTGCTGACCCGCAACCTGGATCTGCTGGCGGGCGCCGGCGCGGTCGGCGTGTTTCTTCGGCTGCAGCCGGCGATCGCCGGAATCCTCGGATCGCTGAACGCCCTGGTGCCGGCGGTTGCAGCCAGCACGGTCGGGTGGCTGTCGCTCAATTCTGCGGTGGCGGCCGGCACCATAAGTGCCCGTGCGGCGACGGCGGCAACCCTGGCCCTGTCGGGAGCAATGAACCTCCTGGGCGGCCCGGTCGGCGTCGCGTTGCTGGCCGCCGGCGGCCTGTACTACCTGGCGACGCGGGAGACCGAGGCCGATCGGGCGGCGCGAAGCCATGCCGAAGCGATTGACCTGGTCAACCGGGCGCTCGGCCGAAACAGCACCGCCGCGGCCGATGCGGCGGAGGTCGCCCGCAAGAGCGCTCTCGCCCGCCTGCAAGATACCCGCGCCGCCCTGGAACAGGCTGAAGCAGTCAACTCCGGTGCGCGAGGCCAGATGCGGCGCCGGTCGACCGCCCGGCGAGATCAGATGAAAGCGTTGCGGCTCCAGATCGAGGAGCTGGAAACGGCGATTAAAGACCTGGACGTCGATGCAGCGCTTGAGGATCTGCTCGCCGTCAACACCGCATTGTTTGGCAACGGGAGCGTGTTTGGTCCGCCGCCTTCGAGCAATAGTGCGCTCGGAGCGCTGAGCACCGAGCTTCGCGGCCTGGTCGAGCAACTCGATCCTCTCGCCAAATTGGCCCGAGAGGCGGCGAACGCCCAGGCGCAGCTTGAAGCATCCTCGAAAGCGCTGGCTGCGGAAGGTCACGATCTGGCTCGGTTGCTCGGGATCCTGGAGCACAACACCGACGCCTACACCTACAGCCTGGGTGCTGCCGCTAGGACCGCCAATGAGCAGGCGCGCGACCTGCAGGTGCAATCACAGATCCGCCGCCTGGAAGCCAACGACACCGAGGAATCGCGGCGCACGATCGTCGAGCTGACCGCGGCCCGCGAGCTGGAGCGAGTGGAGCTGCAGCGCGTCCAGGCGACGATGGCGGCCCAGCCCGACCAGATCGGCGCCATCAACGCGGCCTATGCCACGCTGCGCGCCGCGATCATCGCCAACCGCGACGCCGAACTGCAGTGGTCGACCTCCCAGGCTCAGGCGTTCAAGGGGCTGCGTGATCAGCTCGACCCGACCACCGCCAAGCAGGACGAGTTCACCAAACAGCAGCGGCTGCTGAATGCGGCACTGGCTGCCGGCCGAAGCGACCTCGGCGAGCACGCCAGGCTGACCGCGGCGCTGAGGCGCGAGCGGGATCTGTGGAAGCGATCGCTCGACGAGGCGGCGCGGTCGGTGCGGACCAGCGCCGAAGATCTGGAGCTGGCCAACGAGGTGCGCCGGCTGGAGTTGCTGAACACCGAGGAAGCCCGAGAGAAGATCATCGAGCTGACGACGGCCCGCAAGCTGGAGCAGCTGGAGATCGAGCGGACCACCGCCCTGCTGGCCGCCCAGCCCGAACAGTATGCCGCGATCAACGCCGCCTATGACCGCCTCAAGCTGGCCATCATGGACGAAGGCCAGATCCGCCAACTGGAGCGGCTCCGAGCCCAGGCCAATCCGCTGGCACAGGCATTCAAGACGGCGGCCGAAGGCATTCAACGCGGGTTTAGCGATGCTTTCACGGCGATGTTCCGATCGGGACAGTTCGGCTTCAAGGACATGCTGGGGAGCTGGAAGGATGCGTTCGCGCGCATGCTCGGCGAGCTGGCGACCCTGGCGATCGTGCGGCCGATCATCGTGCCGCTCGTCAGCTCGATCGGCCAGTCGCTCGGGCTGACTGGTGCGGCGATCCAGCCGGTCACCGGGAACCTGGGAGGCGCCGCCGGCGGTCAATCGGGCGGCGGGTTCAATTTTTCCAGCTTGACGAATCTGATACCCGGTAACGGTCTCAACTTCTCGTCCATTACAGGCGGCATCAACAGCTATCTCTTCGGCACGGCGGGAGGGTCGGCCAGCTCGGCGGGCGTTTCGGCGGTGGCTGGCGGGCTGTCGAATGCACCATCGGCGGGGCTGTTTGGCACGTATGGTGCGGCGTCTTTGGGCGGGGTGCTCGGCGCCGCCGGCCTCGGGTTCGGTGCCGGATCCTTGCTGAACGGGCTCGTCGGAGGCAATGAAACCGGCGGGACGATCGGCAGCGCGGGCGGAGCGCTTGCGGGTGCGATAATCGGCTCGATCGTCCCAGGCATCGGCACAATTATTGGCGGACTGATCGGTGGCGCCGGCGGTGGTCTTCTCGGCGGATTGTTCGGCTCCGGGCCGAGCGTCGGGCCGGTCACGGTCGGCCGGGTCACCGACCTGACCGACCCGTCGAGCGCGGTCTACACCTTCGACAATGGCGGCGACTCCGAGGATGTCGTCACCAAGATCATCGACGCGATCGTGGAGGGCATCGAGGCCGGCACCGAACGCTATGCCGGCGCGCTGCGTCCCGGCTCGGGCCTCGATATCGCGTACTTCAGCGGTCCGGACGCGGAGAGCAGTCAGGGTGCCGGTATCAACCTGAAGCCGATCATCGATTCGGTGCTGGCCGATACCGATCGGTTCAGGGGATTGAGCCCGGACGAGGCGGTCCAGCAGGCCACGTTCATCGCCCTGAGCGAGATGGTCGACTACCAGTCCGCCACCCTCGACGAACTGGTCAGAAACACCAAGGCCACCGACCTGGAAGGCCTGCTGTCCGATCTGGACTACGGCCGCAACCTGGATGACCTGACCGAGGCGCTGCGCGCGAACGGCGACGCCATCAACGCCAACTCGCTGGCGATCGCTCAGAACATCGTCGACCGCAAACGGCGCGCGGAGGAGACCGCCAAGAACCGCGCGGCACCGATCGCCGACAGCATCGAGCGCGCGCTGGAGCTGTTCCCGGCGCTCACGGGCTCAGCCGATGATGGGGCGTCCTTGGCCGCGGCGATCGCCGAGGCGATGCGGGGCACGGTGCTGGAATGGGATCGAGGGGCTGTCCGAGGCGGCACACCCGATTTCCGCTTCGTGTCCGGTGGAGAACGCGACGATCCATCCTACATCGCCGCCGGCGACCAGCGTTACGAGGTATCGCGGGTTGCCTCCGACAACCGTTCCGGCACGGCGTTCGCCCTGAGCGATGAAGCGGGCGATCGGATCGCCGAGTTCGACAGCATGGCCCAGCTGCTCGCCGGCGCCGGCAGCGCGGTGGCGGACTATAACGAGCGGATCGCCGACCAGGCGGTGGCGCTGGGCCTGACAGCCGAGGAACAGGAACGCCACAACGCCAATATGCTGCGGGTCCGCGACGTGGTCGCGATCTCCCGCGCGAGTGTCGATGAGCTGATCGCGACGATCACCGGCAGCTTCGAGCCGGCGATCACCGGCCCGTTCACCGAGAATGTGGCCGAAGCCACCGCCGTGCTGGAAGCGCTGGCGCCGCATCTGGAAGACGTGAACGATCAGATCGAGGCCGCCAACGAGGCGTTCCCCGGTTTGGGTGCGGAGATCTACGACGTCACCGCGACGATTGCCGAGGCGGTGCAGGTGCTGCGCGCGCAGGCGGCCGAGGATCTGCTCGACATCATTCAGGCGCTGGAAAACGATGCGAACGGTCGCGGTGCCATCAACGGCATCGGCGGACTGACCGACGCTCGCGACAAGCTGTTGGCTGACGCGCAGAACCTCGGCGTCGACGCCGGCGATCGGATCCTCGACACGTTCGGCGACCAGCTGAGGCGCCAGCTCTCCGGACTGGACGCCTTGGGATTGGCCGCGGCCTTCGAGCAGACCACCGACGAAGCCGCGCGCGCGGTGATCACCTCAATGCTCGACGAAATGTTCGCCGTCCAACAAGAGGCCGCGGTCGCTGAGAAGCGCAACGGTCTTCTGGAAGCCTACCAGCGCGAGGCCCAGGTGCTGGGAGATCTGGCCTCCCGGATGAGGGCCTTCAGCCTGTCGATCGGTGGGTTCCTCGACCAGCTGAAGCGCGGCGAGCTGGCGCCGGGCGGGCCGGTGACGCGCCTGGCGGCGGCCAAAGAGCAGTTTGATGAGGTGTTCCGCCGCGCGCAACTCGGCGACGAGCAGGCGATCACCGATCTGAACGGTGCCGCCCAGGCCTTCCTGGAAGCGAGCCAGGCGGTCAACGGCGATCGCGCCGCCTATAACGACGACTTCGACCTGACGGTCGAGCGCTTGGAACAGGTCAAGGCGGTCGCCGATCGGCAGGCCAGGGTCGCGGAGTCGCAGCTGTCCGAACTGAGGGCGCAGGTCGGCCAGTACGTCGAGTTGAACGACAACGTGATCTCCGTCGAGCAGGCGATCCGAGACCTGCAGGCGGTGGCCGGTTCGGGCTTGGCCGCCCTGCTGCAGTCGGGCCAGAGCCCGAGCGACACCGCCGCTGCTAACGGCTTCAACTTCGGCGCCGCGACCGACACCAACATGGATATCTACGATCGGCTGGTGCAGCTCGGGCTGCCGACGCCGGAGGCGTTCGGTGGCGGCCAACTGAACGCCCTTCGCCAGCGCAACGCAGCGGTGGATGCCGCCCTGCGCTCGATGGGTTACGAGCAGGGCGGCTGGCATCCGGGCGGGCTTGCGCGGATCCACAACGACGAGCTGCTCTACACCGGCCCGCCGGCCCATGTGTTCAACGCCAAGGAAAGCCTGGCGCTGCTGGAAGGTCAGCGCAACGCACCGAACGTCGTCGACTTCGAGCCGGTGGTCCGGGCGCAACGCGCAACCACGGCGGCCGTGGTCGACGCCGGCAACGGGCAGATGGACGCCACCGCCGAGCTGGCCGGCGAGGTCGCTACCCTGCGCGCGGTGGTCGACAACCAGGCGCGCGAGATCCGCGAACTCACCCAGTTCCTGAAGCGGAGGGCGTGAGCATGAGCCGCGGCCGCCTCATGGGCTATCTGGTCGAGCTGGACCTGGTGGATCCGGAAGACGCACCGGTGACCCTGTACCTCAGCGATCTGCCGATGCGTCCCTGGCCATCGACCGACGCCGACAAGCCCAACCAGGCCTACGATCCGCGCGTGCTGGAAGCGCCCTCGATGGCCATCGACCTGTACGCCGACCCGGCCCGCCTGACCGGCAGCCTCGGCTTGTCGCAGCTGGTCCTGTCGAACGCCGATGGCTACTTCAACCAGTATCGCGGCTGGGTGTTCAAGGCGGTTCGGGTGTGGTGGGGCGAGATCAAGCCGCTGGGCGAGGCGCGCAGCTTCGCTACCGACTTCCGCGCCATGCTCGACGGCCGCGCCGAAACCCCGGCCTGGCGCGTGTCGGCCAACCAGCCGAGCCGGTTGTCGGTGCCGATCTACGATCGCCGCCTCGACCTGGAGAACGACGTGCAGCCGGTCGAGTTCGCCGGCACCAACGCCGGCCCGTCCGATTACGAAGGCGGTCCCGACGATCTGAAGGACCGCCCGAAGCCGCTGGCGCTGGGCGACCTGCAGACCGCGAACATCCCGTTCCCGTGGGTTAATCCTGCAGCCCAGGTCGGGCAGGTCCACGACGGCGAATATCAGGCGCTGACCGGGATCTTCGACCGCGGCCAGGACGCCAGCCTGACAACCGACGGTGATCTATCCGGCGCGGCCTTTGACGCCGCCACCCCGGCGACCGGGCACTACGTGACCGACCTCGGCCGAGGGCTGTGGAAGGTTGACCAGGGCTTCGGCGGCGTGGTGACCGTGGGCGTGCAGGGTGCCGTCGATCTGGTGCCGGGTGTCGGCTACCTCGACACCGCACCGGGCTTGATCGAAGCCCTGATCCGGCGCGAGGACCCGGTCGCGTCGATCGGCGCCACCTTCGCCACGATCGCCGCACCCGAGACGGTCGGCCTCTACATCGCCGACCGCACACCGACCCGCCTTGTCATCGACAGCCTGGCGCGCTCGATGCCGGGATGGGTGCTGCCGGGGCCGCTCGGTACCTGGCAGATCGGCAAGCTGCGGCTGCCGACCGGTGTTGCCGACCGCACGATCGAGGCGTCCGACGTGCTGTCGATCGAGCCGGGCGATCCGTCGGTCAGCGTTCCGGTGTGGCGGGTGACCGTGAAGGGTGCCCGGCTTTACCAGACGCACACCCGCAGCAACCTCGCCGGCGCACTTTGGGATACCGCCGACGAGGCCCGGCTGCGCGATGAGTTTCGACAGGCCGTGATCAAGGACGCCGCCCTGCGCGATCGCTGGTGGCCGAACGTGCGCGAGGTCGAGATCGACACCGCCTTGCGCGACCCGGCCGACTTGGAGCCGGTGGCTCAGCTGCTGTTCGACGTGACATCCGTCCGCGCCGACGGCACGCCGTTCGAGGAGTGGGTGATCGCCGTCGAGATGGATGCCGAGTGGCTCGACCTGCTGGCGACGCCGGGCCTGGGGGTGCTGAAGGTCCGCCTGATCTATCCGGACGAGGGTATCGACCGCGTGATGCTGGCCATGGGTGCGGCACCCGGTCGGCCGAAGGGCAATCAGATCACCTTGCGGGTGTGGGGCTGACATGGCGCTTGGCAAGATCCTGCTGGAGAACCTGGCGCTGGACGCGACGCTGTCGGGCGGCGCCTGGAGCGGCACGCTCGACAACGCGCTCGATCCGCGGATCACCAGCCTGCCGGCGCGGTGTGCGGACGCCAGCGACCTTGCCTCCAGCACTCTGACGCTGACCTGGGATAGCGCGGTCTACATGACCGACATTCTGGTTGGTGGCCACACTGGCGACCTGGACGCCAAGTTCAAGCTGACGGTTTACGAGGGCGCCACACCACTACTCGCCGGCGGCTGGACCGATTTCTACGGCCGAATCTACAACACCGCCGACCTGCCGTTCGAGCAGGGCAACTGGTACACCGGCAAACCGCGGCTGCGGGACATCGCCGGCTATGCCCGGCACCGGCACATCGCCCTGCCGGCTCCGATCGCCGTCGACCAGCTGATCATCGAATTCGACGTGACCGCCCAGGCCGGCGACGAGGACTTCGACGTCGGCTACCTGATCGTCGCCAACCCGCTGGCGCCGGGCTGGAACTACGACTGGGGTCGGACGGTCGGGATCAAGCGCCGAACGCTGGTGGAGTACACCGCCGGCGGCCGCGCGGTGAAGACGCTGCGCACCAACGCCCGCAACCACACCGTCACCTTTCCGAGCCTGACCAAGGACGAGGCCATGCGCCTGTTCGATCACGTGATGGCCGATGACATCCACCCGGCCGTGTTCCTGCCGGACGACGACGTGATCCACGGCTTCCGCGAGGTGTTTCCGGCGCTGCTGACCGCCACCGGCAAGCCGCGCCAGGTCGATGAAACCGGCGACTGGTCGGTGACGCTCAATTTCGAGGAGATGCAGGGATGACCATGGAACTGGCGACCGCGCTCTCGCGGCTGACCACCGGCTATTACAACGCGCTGTCTAAGACGGACGCCAACCCCGGCGGATTCGGGGCCAACGGTCACGAGCAGAACCTCCCGGCGGTCGCCGAGGCGATCGGCGTGGTCGGTCAGAACGCCGCCGAAATCGCCGGCGAGGTGGTGTTGAATGGTGTCGGCGTGCGCCTGCGTTATGCCTTCGACGACACCATCGCCGATGCTGATCCTGGTGCCGAGGGTCTGCGCGCCAACAACGCGACGCCATCGGCGGTGACCGAGTTCTATCTGTCGACGACGTCTGGCGGTGCCGACGTTACCGCCGCGTTGGCGCTGTTCGGGGCCTCCGACTCGACGATCAAAGGCCAGTTAATGGTTGGCCTTCAGGGCGACGCGGACGCCTGGGCGCTCTACAACGTCACCGGAAAGACCGACGCGGTCGGCTACCGCAAGATCGCGGTCACCTATGTGGCGGGCACCGCCACCTCGCCGCTGGCCACCGACGGAGCGTCGCTGGTCGTTGGGTTTGCGATGACCGGCAACAAGGGCGATGCCGGCACCTTTGAGCTGACCATGGGCATGTTGACCGGCCATGTGGTGGCCGGTGGCTACAACTTCACAGGTGTTGGCACGTTCAGTGCCACGTCGGCGACCATTGCGGCGCTGACGGCCACCACGATCACCGCCGACTTCTCCACGGTGAACCAAGCTGGCGAATATCTTGCCGGGATCGCAGAGAACGCGACCGGCAACGTGACGCTCGCGGCCACGGACAAGGCGGTGCGTCGTCCGCTCCTGACCGGTGATGTTGTTCTACTGGTGGCGGGTGCTCCGACTCCGGGCGCGGAATGGTCGATGGAGGTGCGCACGACGCAGGACGGCATCGGAGGGCGAAATGCCACGTTCCTGCCGGCGAACCAACTCGTTCGGACAGACGCCCTCGACGATCCGGCTTGGACCAAAGTTGGGGCGACTATTTCAGCCAATGCAACGGCTGGGCCGGACGGTCAGGCCACTGCCGATAAATTGGTGGAAGGGGCGGGCTCCGTCACGCCGCAGGTGGTGCAGGCCTACACCAAGGCGGCGAGCGCCATCGCGGTCGTCGGCTCGGCAAGCCTTAAGGCGGCCGAACGTACTACGGCATCAGTATGGGTCTACGGCGTCACCGGCGCAGACCGGGGGTACGCTCACATCGATCTATCTGATGGCTCTGTACTCTCATCCGGGTCTGAGGGAGGCTTTTCGGGGGCGACTATAGAGGTGGAAGCGGAGGGCAACGGCTTCTACCGCGTGCACGTCAAGTGCACCACAAACACTGCGACCACGCTGACGCTGCTGACCCTGATCGGGGACTCGGCGCCGTACACAGGCGATGGATCGTCCGGCATTTACGTCACGAACATGCAATTGATCGAGGGCGCGGCACCGCTTGGGTACGCCCGTGTCGACGCCACCCGCGCCGGGATGGTGTCGTGGCGTGTCGCTGCCGATGAAATCGACTTCTCCGCACAGGCCGCCGGAGCGGAGGCCAGGGTCGGCATCGCCTATGAGAACGACGGCTCAATCCTCATCGACAATATTTCAAAGGTGACGTGATGCCAGTTATTCGCAGGATAGTCAGTGGTCATGCGCAGCCGCCCGTGACCGTCGACCTTTTGGTTGTCGCGGGCGGTGGCGGCGGTGGTCGCCTTGAAGGCGGAGGCGGTGGTGGTGGCGAGGTCTACGCCCTCCCTTTCTCTATAGTGGCTTGCCAATATATCGTAACGGTTGGTGCTGGCGGCGCCGGCTCTACGAGCTACGCCGGGATCAGCCCTGGCGGTGCTTCCGCGTTCGGCGGTGTCATATGGGTCAATGGCGGCGGTGGCGGCGTAGGAGACCAACGGGTCGGCGGCGCCGGCGGAAGCGGTGGAGGTGGCGGGGGTGGCGACCCAGGTGTCGGGTACGGCGGCGCTTCGACTGCGACCTACAACGGCAACGCCGGCGGAAACGGCAATGGTAGCAACGAGGGTGGCGGTGGTGGTGGTGCTGGTGGCGTTGGTCACGCTGCCAACGCCGCCACGCAAACCGCAGGAAACGGCGGTGCTGGCTTAGTAGTGGGGGGCGTCGTCTATGGTGCGGGCGGTGGCGGTGGGGGGCGCGGTACTGCTGGTACGGGTGGTCCGGGCGCTGGAAACGGCGGCGCAGGTTTGACTGGCCAGGAGGGCACTGCGGGGGTGGCGAACAGAGGCGGCGGTGGCGGGGGTGGTGCCAACCCATCGAGCGGAACTGGCTATGGTGGCAACGGCGGATCGGGCGTTGTGAAAGTCTCTTACGTTGGGTCAACGACGCGGGCTACCGGCGGCACGGTCACCACGGGGGGTGGCTATACGATCCACACATTCACCTCGTCCGGGGTCTTCCAGTGGACGGCATGACTGGATCAGACCGGCATTTCGAACGGCTTTGTGAGCGTGTTCAGTCGCGGTGGCCAGAGCAGCACGTCCCAGTATGCCTTCAACCTCTTTTCGGCGTAGAGATTGTATATCCGCTCGTGGGTTCCCGAGCCGGAGAACACCTGCATACGCATACGGGCGTCACCGATTTGAATCTTCACTTCCGAGAGGCCGTTTTGCATGGCCGCACGCTATCCGCACGCTCTTGTTCCGTCTAGTGGAGGATATAATGAACTCGATCACGGTATGGAATCCGGCACTGAATGCCGGCGCCGGCGGCGTACACGTCCACACCGTGGTTACAGGGGTTAACACAGACGATCCTGAAAACCCGGTGCAGATCATATCCGACACGATGCTGGCTCGGGTGTCTGATGGGCACTGGACGCGGCGAGGGTGGCCAAAAGCGGTTCGCATCAACCCCGACCGCGATGTCGGTTTCACAGATCCTGACCTGTCCGGCCTGATCATTCTCGACGATACCGTAGCGCCGTCTTCAATCCCGGCCGGTAAGAAGCGCGGAACTGACCGCGAGACGCCGTTGATCGATCTCGAAGCAGGGACGGCTGTCTGGTACACGCTGGTCGACAAGAGTAGCGGTGAGTTGGCGGCCGACCTGGCCGTGGCGGCAACGGCCAAGAGGACCGCGATCAACACCGAGCGCGAGCGGCGGATCTATCTGCCGATCGGCCCGGTCGACCTGAACGGCGACCAGACCCTGATGGTCGAGCCGGACATTCGCAACGAGGCCGACCGGCAGAACCTGATCGCCATCCACACCCGCGCCCTGTCACTGGTGGTCGCGGGTGTGACCGCAGCGGTGATCAAGTTCGGAGCCGCCGAAAACGAGGAATACACGCTGACGCCGGCCCAGGCGGTGAAGCTGTGCGAGGCGCCGTTCGACCGGGCCTCCGGCTACTACGTCAAGGCGCGCGAGCTGAAGGACGGCGCACTGGCGGCGGCGGTCTCCAATGAGGACACCGACGCGGTCAACGCGATCGATGAAATCAACAATGCGCACTGGAGCTGATGGGCTTGAACGTGCCTTCAACGGGCCTGTGGCGGTCCCTTAAGGCTCGTTTAACGACTGCCCCCGCTGTGTCGGGCGGGGGACGGAGCGCGCCAACGCTCCGAACCGCGGGCTCACACCCCGCACCGACCAACTCGGCCGCCATGGTCAGCCAGGCCGGTCGGTCCCGCCCTCTCCCCAGCATGCGGGGCGGATAATTTAGGCAGGTGCCGTCTATGGAGTCGAGCAAGCGACCATTCGATAACGAGGCGGATTCGCTGCGGGGCCTGGCGCCCTGGGTTGGCGGCAAGCGGGTACTGGCTCGACGGATCATTCGGGAGATCCTGCGTACGCCTCACCAGTGCTATGCGGAGCCGTTCATCGGCATGGGAGGCGTGTTCCTGCGCCGACCGCGGCGGGCCACGGCTGAGGTGATCAACGACGCGTCGACCGACGTCGTGAACCTGTTCCGGATCGTCCAGCGCCACCCTGACGCTCTGTTCGCCGAACTGGCTGGCAAAATCATGAGCCGTGCCGAGTTCGTGCGCCTGGCGCGATTGGATCCCGAAAGCCTCACGGACATCGAGCGCGCCGCACGGTTCATCTATCTCCAATACGCAGGCTTCGGCGGTAGGGCGACCGGGCGATCGTTTGCTGTCTCCCCACGCCGCCCGGCCGGCTTCCAGCCTCGGCGGGTGGCCCAGCTGCTGCGCCGCGTGCACGAACGGTTGGAGGGCGTGGTGATCGAGGGCCTGGACGCTGGCGCCTTCCTGACGCGCTACGACCGGCCCTACACGCTGTTCTATCTCGACCCGCCCTACATCGGCTGCGAGGACATCTACGGCGCGGAGCTATTCTCGGCTGTCGATCATCGCCGGATTGCCGACCATCTGGTCGAGCTGAAGGGCGAGTTCGTGCTGTCGATCAACGACTGTGACCAGGCCCGCGAGTTGTTCGGCCGCTGGCGGCTGATCGAAGTGGAGCTGTCCTACACGATCTACCCGGAGTCGGCCGGCGTGCGGCGCAGGGAGCTGATCGTGTGCAACCGGTGAAGGATCAAGGTTGGCATCGACGTGCTGGGAAACCGGCACTACGGCCCGCCGCGAACCGCGCCACTCAGAACTGAGTTGCTTCAAAACCATGTGTCATTGACTTCAAAACCATGTGTCGCGCTTCAGTCG